>Ga0256407_10000078_pt1 | contig 237923 bp, 177 predicted proteins | sample RumenRJG_04DNA_FD_193489 | JGI IMG/M metagenome (GOLD analysis project Ga0256407, IMG submission 193489) | Bovine rumen microbial communities from Lethbridge, Alberta, Canada - RJG_04 | ecosystem: Host-associated > Mammals > Digestive system > Stomach > Rumen | place: Canada: Alberta...
CGGTCGCCATCAGGAATTGCAAGCAACTCCCATGCTGCCCCTCGACTTGCATGTGTTAAGCCTGTAGCTAGCGTTCATCCTGAGCCAGGATCAAACTCTCCATTGTAAAATTTCCTATTAATGGAACCATGAACCAAACCCCTAGGGGCGGACATGGCCAGTTCTCGTTGTCTGTCACAGGACCATCCGTATAGTAAAGTTGAATCAAACGGTTCGTTTACCCAAGCACATCTATAATATAGACGCGCCTGCTTCTTGTACTACTACTTCTCTGTCTCTCTATGTAATTTCTTATCAAAGATCGCTTTCTGTTACGAGAGAGTCACAACAACAAACCCAATTACTTGGGTCAGTGGTATTACTTCCTCTCAAATGCTCTTATTTGGTGTTATCCTTAAAAGCGAGTGCAAAGGTACAACAATTTTCCGAACCGCCAAAACTTTTTAGAAGTTTTTTCTTAAAAAATTATCGAAATCGTTTACAGTAAATCATCTTTAACGATTCCACACCTTATTATTATATTATTACATAAACTAAATATACCCTTTTCCTTAAACAAAGAGAACGAAAAACACAAGATGAAAGACCCTAAAGCTGGTTTTTCACGACCTAATGAACATTTTTATGATAATGTTCTTCGCTAAATCAAAAAATTGCATTAACTTTGCAGCATGAAGGTATCACAATTCTTCGGAAAGTTCCTCAGCAAATACCTCTGGGGTAACTTGTTGGCGATGATGCTTCTCTTGGCTGCCGTTTGCTTTGCAGTCAAGTACGGCATTGACGTCTATACGCATCATGGTGAAAAAATCACAGTTCCCAACGTTGTTCACAAGTCATATGCAGATGCAGAACATATTCTGGAAAGCCTTGGACTAGAGGTAGAAATCAGCGATACAGGATATGTTAAGACCCTCCCCCCTGATTGCATTTTGGAGCAATCAGTAAAAGCGGGAAGCATCGTGAAGTCGGGACGAATCATCTATTTGGTAATCAACGCATCGAGTACACCGACGATTGCCATTCCTGATGTGATTGACAATAGTTCCTATCGTGAAGCAAGGGCCAAGTTGATTGCCATGGGATTCAAGGTGAGCGAACCACAAATGGTACCAGGAGAAAAAGACTGGGTATACGGCATCAAAGTACGCGGAAAGAACGTGATTAACGGCCAGCGTGTGTCTGTTGAAGACATTTTAACCCTCCAGGTGGGAGATGGTATGATTGATGCTGCAGACTCAGTGGCTTTCGCCGACCCCGTATATGAAGAGGAAGAGGATGTCTTTGAGGAGATTGTAGAAGAACCAGCTGCGGAAGAATCAGAAAGCAAGACCACTGCCGATCCTGCACAGCCAACAACTCCCGCAAAGCCTGCCACTCCTACCACCCCAGCCACACCAGAGAAAGATGAATTTGAGGTGGTGACTGGTCCATGAACTGACCATAGTGAAAATCACATTAATCTCAATGACTGATGGACGGCGAAATCAATGAGATAGAAGAGCAGGAACTCTATGAGCGCTTGCGTATAGAGGTGGATGCTGGTCAGGTACCTTTGCGTGTTGACAAGTATCTTGTTGAACATATGCCCCATCAGAGCCGCAACCGTATCCAAACGGTAGCCGATGCCGGAATGCTTTTTGTGAATGACCGTCCGGTGAAAAGCAATTATAAGGTTCGCCCTGGCGACATCATTTCCATGATGATTGACCATGCCCCTTACGACGACAAGATTGAGCCTGAAGAAATCCCGCTTGAGGTTGTATATGAAGATGATCAGTTGTTGGTAATCAACAAGCCGGCAGGTATGGTTGTCCATCCTGGTTGCGGCAATTACCACGGAACACTTGTCAATGCCATTGCCTGGCACCTACGAAACAACCCAGCCTACGATCCCAATGACCCGGAAGTAGGACTCGTCCACAGGATAGACAAAGACACCAGCGGTCTTTTGGTGGCTGCCAAGACACCGATGGCTAAGACCGATTTGGCGGCTCAGTTCTTCAAACATGAGACCCACCGTTCATATAACGCTTTGGTATGGGCTAACTTTGCTGAGGATGAAGGTAGTATTGAAGGCAATATTGCCCGAGATCCCCACGACCGCTTGCGTATGTCTGTGTTTCCGCCAGATTCCGAAATTGGCAAGCCCGCCATCACCCATTGGCGCGTATTGGAGCGTTTCGGATACACCACGTTGGTGGAATGTGTTCTGGAAACCGGGCGTACTCATCAGATCCGTGCTCACATGAAACACATCGGACATCCGCTGTTCAATGATGACCGCTATGGAGGCGACCAGATTCTGCGTGGTGAACGGTCGGCCTCATACAAAGCCTTCATACAAAACTGTTTCAGTCTTTGTCCCCGTCAGGCCTTACACGCCAAAACACTCGGCTTTATCCACCCTGTGACCAAGCAACAAATGGATTTCAACAGCGAATGGCCTTCCGACTTAATGTCAGTTATAGAGAAATGGCGTGCCTTTATCAAGGGTACGACCCGCGATACATTTGAAATATAAAGAACAAATAAAGATATGAAGAATTTGAAAAGAAACATTGCCATTGTCTGTGGCGGTGACTCATCGGAGCACGACGTTTCGTTGCGCTCCGCACAAGGACTTTACTCCTTTTTCGACAAGGAGCGTTACAATGTTTATCTCGTTGATGTGAAAGGCATGGACTGGCATGTCAATCTTCACGACGGAACCACGGCTCCTATTGACCGCAACGATTTCTCTTTCCAGGAGGACGGCAAACTGGTCATGTTTGACTATGCCTATATTACTATTCATGGCACTCCGGGCGAGAATGGAATTATGCAAGGCTATTTCGAGTTGATTCATCTCCCTTACAGCACCAGTGGCGTGTTGGTGGAAGCCATGACCTTCGATAAGTTTGTGCTGAACAACTACCTGAGAGGCTTCGGTGTTTCCGTGGCTGAGAGTTTGTTGATTCGCAAAGGTTACGAAGAACTTGTGAGCGATGATGAAATAGAGGAAAAGATTGGTATGCCCTGCTTCGTGAAGCCCGCAGCAGATGGAAGCAGTTTTGGAGTTACGAAAGTAAAGAACAAGGATCAGCTGGCTCCTGCCATCCGTAAGGCAATGATGGAGAGTGACGACGTGATGGTGGAGAGTTTCCTCGAAGGAACAGAAATCACTGTCGGCTGCTATAAGACAAAAGAAAAGACTGTGGTGTTCCCCATCACGGAGGTAGTCACCAAGAATGAGTTCTTTGATTACGATGCCAAGTATAATGGTCAGGTAGAGGAAATCACGCCTGCCCGCATCCCTGAGGAGACGGCCGAGCGCGCACGCCAGCTTACCTCTTTCATTTATGACATTCTTCATTGTAACGGTATTATCCGCATCGACTACATCATATCAAAAGACCAGAAGATCTCCATGCTTGAAATCAACACGACGCCGGGAATGACCGCCACAAGTTTTATTCCCCAGCAAGTTCGCGCTGCTGGTCTTGACATCAAGGATGTACTGACTGAAATCGTTGAGAATCAATTTGTATAAAAATGTATAAGGAGGAACTAAAACAATTTGACGAAATCAGGCCGTACGAACCGGAAGAGATGCAGCAGGCTTTCGAAGACCTGCTCAACGACCGACAGTTCGCTTTGGTACTCAAGGGCTTTGTCCCTTGGCTACCAAAAGGGCTGCGCAATGGCTTGCTTCGATTGGCTTTCAAAGGCGTAAAGACCCCTCTGGATTTCCAGAAGCGGTTTATGAAACGCATCGTAAGCTACATCATTAAACGCAAGACCAACGGAGCAACTTTTGACGAAAAAGAGTTGCCGCGTGATAAATCATTGCGCTATACCTTCGTGAGCAACCACCGCGATATCGTACTCGATTCAGCATTCCTGGATCTTTTTCTTGTTGATGCAGGCTATCCCACCACGGTGGAGATAGGCATCGGTGACAACCTGCTCATCTATCCATGGATTAAGCGTCTGGTACGAATGAACAAGGCTTTCACAGTTCGAAGGGGGCTAACCCCAAAAGAAATGCTTCGCTCCAGCCAGTTGATGAGTCGATACATCCATTTTGCAGTCAACGAGAAAAAGGAAAACATCTGGATAGCACAACGCGAAGGACGGGCTAAAGACAGCGACGACCGCACACAGGATTCTGTCTTGAAAATGCTTGCCATGGGAGGAGATTTGCAGGAGTTGAATATTGTCCCGCTGACCATCAGCTATGAATTTGATCCCTGTGACTATCTCAAAGCGCAGGAGTTTCAGCAGAAACGAGATGATGCCAAATTCAAGAAGAGCCGTCAGGATGACCTTGACAACATGAAGACAGGCATCTTCGGCTATAAAGGACGTGTACACTACCACTGTGCTCCCCCTATCAACACCTGGATAGACGAACTCAAGGATTTGCCAAAGAAGGACTTCTTCAACCAGCTCAGCGAACGAATCGACCATGAGATTCACGCCAATTACCGTCTATATCCATGCAATTACATAGCCTTGGATGAACTTGAGGGAACAAAAAAATACACTTCTGAATATTCGGATGCTGATATCAAGCGCTTCAATGATTATCTGGAAGGACAACTGGCCAAGATTAATTTGCCAAACAAAGATGAAGCATTCCTCCGTGAGCGGATGTTGACGATGTATGCCAATCCCCTGCGCAACTATCTGAATACAAAGAAATGAATGTCACCCATACCATAAATAACAGAAGTAGACTAAAAGCCGTCATCCTTTTAGCTTTTGGATTCTTGTCAATGGCTCTATCTTCTTGTACCCAAGAATCCTATGAATCCGGTGACGGAGAGTACTCTCTCATGAAGGCTGAGTTTGTAGACGCGCATACAAACGGGGAATCCAAGCTGGTGAATGTGATGACCGACGACGGCGATTCTCTCATCCTGACCAAACCCATGGAGTATAAGTGGGCGACGACAGCCGATTCCACTTACCGTGCCCTTTTATATTATAATAAGGTGGGTGACAAGGCAGAACCCATAGCGATTTCCAGCATTCCTACTCCAGCCATCCACATCACTTCAGAACTAAAGGAAGAGGCGAAAACGGATCCCGTGAAGTTTGTCTCCAGTTGGAAAAGCCGTAACCGGCGTTACCTGAATCTGGGACTCATCTTACTTACAGGTTCAGCGGATAAGGACATCACACAAAAAATAGGTTTGCTCTGCGATTCCATTGTGACGACGGATAGCGGGCAGCAGCAGGTTTATCTCCGCCTCTATCATGATCAGGGTGGCGTTCCCGAATATTACAGTATGGAGGGGTATGTAAGCATCAAAGTTTCTCGCCTACCCTGCAAACTAATTGATGGCGACATCGTTCATGTCGCCATCAATACCTATGACGGAATGATTACCCGTCAGTTTGAATATTAAAGGTCTATTTAAAGACTTTCCAGCATCCGCTTGATAACCACCGAAGCGGAAATCTCACGGTTGGCTGCCTCTGGAATGACCAATGAATTTTGGCTTTCAATCACATCGTCGGTCACGATAAGACCACGGCGTACAGGCAGACAATGCATGAATTTGCCGTTGTTGGTCCAGCTCATGTGTTCTGCATCTACCGTCCAAGACATATCCTTCGATATGATCTTACCATAGTCGGCAGGATTAGTCACACCGGGACAACTCCAGTTTTTGGCATAGATAAAATCAGCTCCTTCAAAAGCCTCTCGCTGATTGTAGGTCACCTTCGCATTACCTATAAATTTCGGATCCAGCTCATACCCTTCAGGCTGTGTAATCCAGAGGTCAACATCCTCAGCAGCATTCATCCACTGGGCAAAGGAATTGGGAACGGCCTGCGGTAACGCACGACAATGGGGAGCCCAGGTGAGAACAACTTTCGGACGTTCTACGGTCTTATGCTCTTCAATGGTAATCAGGTCCGCAAAAGCCTGTAGCGGATGCACCGTAGCCGTCTCCATGGCGAATACGGGACGTCCACTGTATTTAATGAACTGATTCACGATGGTCTCCGCATAATCATATTCGCGGTCAGTAAGTCCGGCAAAGGAACGTACACCTATGAGGTCACAATAGCAGCCCATCACCGGTATGGCTTCCAGCAGATGCTCACTCTTGTCACCATCCATGATGACACCACGCTCGGTCTCCAGCTTCCAGGCTCCGGCATTCACGTCAAGTACGATAACGTTCATGCCCAGATTCATGGCAGCCTTTTGCGTACTGAGACGTGTGCGCAGGCTGTTATTGAAAAAGATCATCATCAGCGTCTTGTTCTTTCCCAGATGCTGATATTTGAATCGTTCTTGCTTAATCTCTTGTGCTTCGGCCAGCGCTTTGTCCAGGGGGCCGATATCCTCAACGTTTATAAATGTTCTCATATTTTACAATTTATCAAATAGTCCAATGCTTAAACGGGGCGAATCTGTCCGTTACCTTCAATCAGCCATTTATATGTACACATTTCTTCAAGAGCCATGGGACCTCGGGGACCCAACTTTTGCGTGGAAATGCCAATCTCGGCTCCCAATCCAAACTGAGCACCGTCGGTGAAACTCGTAGGAGCATTTACATAGACGCAGGCTGCATCAACCTCCGTTTGGAAACGGCGGGCATTCTCCGCATTATCGGTGATAATGCTCTCACTATGTCCACTGCCGAACTGGTCAATATGGCGCAGCGCCTCATCCATGGTTGAAACGGTCTTCACGGCCATCTTATAATCCATGAATTCCGTGCCGAAACTCTCCGCCGTGGCTTTCTGCAACAAGTTCTCTGGATAGGAGCCACGCAGTGACTCATAGGCTTTCTCATCGGCATATAAAACGACATCCTTTTCAGCCAACAGTTTACAGAGTTCCGGCAGATCCTTCAACCGCTTCTCATGAATGATCAGGCAGTCAAGTGCATTGCATACCGAGACACGGCGTGTCTTTGCATTATGAATAACAGGAACGCCTATCTCCAAAGAGCCGAATTCATCAAAATAAGTGTTCACCACACCGGCACCAGTCTCAATAACCGGCACTTTGGCGGTGTCGCGCACAAACTGAATCAGTTTCTTTCCTCCACGGGGAATACACACATCAATATAACCTACAGCATTGAGCATCTCGCCGGTGGCTTCGTGGGTAGCAGGCAGCAATTCTACAACTGCGGGGTTCACGCCTTCTTGCTCCAGCACCTGATGAATAAGCTTGATGATAGCCCTGTTGGAATCATCGGCATCCTTACCGCCCTTCAACACGCAGGCATTGCCGCTTTTAAAACAGAGGGAGAACACATCGAATGAGACATTTGGACGTGCCTCATAAATCACGCCAATCACACCGAAAGGAACTGAAACGCGTGTCAGGACCAGTCCGTTTTCCAGCACTTTGTGCTTCTGCACCTTGCCTAAAGGATTGTCCAAGGTTGCCACATGGTGCATATCCGAAGCTATACCCTCCAATCGCTTGTCAGTCAATTGGAGACGGTCGTAAAGCGGATTACCCTTGTCCATTCGGCTCAGGTCTTTTTTGTTCTCTTCCAACAATTCGTCCTTCTGTTTGATGATAGCGTCGGCCACAGCCAGCAGGATTTCGTTCTTCCTGTCGTCACTGATAAGCGCCAACTCCTTACTGGCAGCCTTCACCTTCTTAAAAACATCTTCTAATACCATATTTATATAGTGTGTATGATTGATTATACTTGAAATTCCGTATGCGGCGTATCCTCGGGATGCTCCACCAGTTGTATCAGGATGTCATCCCGCTCACCATTGGCGATAATGACACGGATACCGGCTTGCTGAATCCTGCTGGCTGTGGTATATTTTGAATGCATTCCACCACGGCCGAAAGCGCTCTTCTCCGGCTGTATGTACTGAGAGAGGTCGGTACCCGGTTCCACACGGCTGATCAGTACCGAATCCGGTTCATCTGGATTTCCTGTATAGATGCCGTCGATATTGCTCAGGAGGATGAGCGTGTCGGCTTGCATCATGCGGGCGATGAGTCCTGAAAGTTCATCATTATCCGTGAACATCAGCTCGGTCACACTCACGGTATCGTTCTCATTCACAATGGGAATCACATCGTTCTCGAGCATCACGGTCATGCAAGCCTTCTGGTTCTCGTACTGCTCACCAGGCTCAAAGTTCTCCTTCATGGTGAGCACCTGTCCCACATGCATACCATATTCACGGAAGAGGTCGTAGTAAAGGCCGATAAGTTTGGCTTGTCCCAAGGCCGAAAACAACTGGCGCTGTTCCACGGAGTCAAGGTCATGGTCCACCTTCAGTTCCCCACGTCCACTGGCCATGGCACCGGAAGAAACCAGTATCACCTCAATCCCGTTTTTCCGCAATTCGGCTATCTGGTCAACCAAAGCCGAAACGCGCGTCATGTCGAGTTTCCCGTCTTTACGGGTCAGCACGTTGGATCCTACCTTTACTACTATTCTTTTCATCTTTCTATTTGTTATTGTCTTTATTGCGGATTTCCACTCGGCGAATCTTTCCGCTGATGGTCTTAGGTAATTCATCCACAAACTCCACGATGCGGGGATACTTATAAGGGGCAGTCTCGCGCTTCACGTGGTTCTGGAGTTCCTTCACCAGTTCATCGCCAGCCTTGTCTTTCCATTCCTTGCCAAGCACCACGGTGGCTTTCACCACCATACCGCGGATATCATCGGGTACACCTGTGATAGCGCACTCCACCACGGCCGGATGGGTCATCAGCGCACTCTCCACCTCGAACGGGCCGATACGGTAGCCTGAAGACTTGATCACATCATCAATACGGCCTTCAAACCAATAATAGCCATCCTCATCGCGCCAGGCTACGTCACCGGTATGATAGACTCCGTTGTTCCAGGCTTTCTCTGTCAGCTCTTCGTCACGGTAGTAACCTTTGAACAATCCCACGGGCTTCTTATCAGGTGTGGCATAAACCACAATCTCACCTTTCTCACCGTCCTCACAGAGTGTGCCGTCGGTCTTCACCAGTCCTATTTTGTACTGGGCGTTGGGCATACCCATCGAACCGGGTTTTGCTTTCATCCATGGCATCGTACCGAGTGTCATCGTGGTCTCTGTCTGTCCGAAGCCTTCGTAAATGGTCAGGCCGGTCAGTTGCTTGAAATGGTCGAAGACGGCTGGATTCAAAGCCTCACCGGCCGTACAGCAATATTCCAATGACGACAAATCATATTTCGAGAAGTCTTCACGGATCATGAAACGATAGATGGTGGGAGGCGCACAGAACGAGGTCACATGATATTTGGACATCTGTCGCAACATCGTATCGGCATTGAATTTCTCGTGGTCGAATACAAATACGGTAGCACCGGCAAACCACTGACCGTAGAACTTACCCCATACGGCCTTGCCCCAACCCGTGTCAGCCACGGTGAGATGGAGCGAACCTTCATGGAGATTATGCCAGAACACACCCGTTGTCAGGTGTCCCATGGCATAGAGATAGTCGTGGGCCACCATCTTCGGTTCTCCGCTGGTACCGCTGGTGAAATACATCAGCATGGTATCGTCGTTGTCATTGATATGTTCTGGACGCTGGAACTTCGGTGTCTTTTTCCATTCATTCTCCCAGTCGTGGAAGCCTTCGGGTACGGGATGGCTCTTGCCCTGAGCAGCTTCATTCACAGCCACCAGGGTTTTCACGGTCGGGCATTCAGGCATAGCGGCCTGCACCTGCTTGCAGACATATTCATCATCCACACAGATGATGGCCGTAATATCGGCACGAGTGCAGCGATATACGATGTCGTGCTTGGTCAGCATGTGCGTGGCAGGAATCACCACGGCTCCCAGTTTACACAGGGCAAGCATACACAGCCACCATTCATAGCGGCGTTTCAGGATAAGCATCACGGGGTCTCCTTTTTGGATGCCCAGCGACTGCAGGTAACTGGCAGCCTGGTCGGTCTGCTCTTTCAGTTGTGCGAAGGTGGTGCGTATCTCTGCCCCCTCGTCATTAGTCCAGAGCAGGGCCAGTTTCTCCGGTGCTTCCTTAGCCCACTCATCCATCACGTCGTAGGCAAAATTGAAATGCTCCGGAATGATAAACTCCAGGTTCTTATTGTAATCCTCCACCGAGGAAAAGGATGTCTGCTTTAAAAATCTTTCTACCATGGTATCTATTTCGTTTTTTATTCTACCGTGAATGCCAGGAATCTCACAGGCTTGTCACCCTTGGCCAGCATACCGTGGGGCTTCGAAGAGTCGAAGTAGATGCTGTCACCTTCTTCCAGTATGATGGTCTTGCCGTTGATATAGAGTTCCATCGTGCCTTCAAGCACCATATTGAACTCCTGTCCTGGATGGGTGTTCTTGTAAACGGTATGTACATTGGGTTTTGGTTCAACGGTGACGATGAACACCTCGGCCTTGCGGTTGGCAAAGCCACTGGCCAGACTCTGGTACTTGTAGGCTTTGGTACGCTCTACGGAAAGCCCCTGCCCCTTGCGGGTTACAAAGTAACTGCGCATGTGCGGCTCTTCTGCAAACATCAGCGCATCAGCCGAAACGCCGTACTTCTTGGCAATCTTCATCAGATTGGAGATAGTGATATCCACTTCTCCGCTCTCAATCTTCATATACTTCTCCAACGGAATGCCACATGTCTCTGCTACTTCCTCTGCGGGAATGTCGAGCACATCGCGCAAACCTTTCAAGCGCTCGCCAATTTGTTTGATTGCTTCTTCCATATTTTTATTAATTACAGGTTTCAAATTTAAGATTCAGGTATCCACCAACACCCATCACCTATCACCCATCACCCCCAAAAACATCACCGGCGATCCACCATCTTGCAGTTGGCATATTTGGCTTTCGGGAACTGGAAAATCTCATCGCTGATATTGCCAGCCTTGAAGTTGGCGAAGGTAATCTTGGCCCAAAAGAGACTGAGAATCTTGATTTTCAGCTCTTTGGGATAGTAGGTACCGGGTGCTATCAGAACGCGCACTTGCTTCATCTTCGTGTTCTTGGCATCCGGCTTGGCCTTGAGTTCTACAAGGTAGTCATTGCCTTCCTTTGAGATGTGATAGTTGAACTCATCGGGATAGAACTTGAACTTCTGTAGCAGTTGGTCGTCTTTGTTCACCTTCGGGTCGTGAATCTCCACGATATTCTTGTTCGTCTTCAGTTTGTAGAGCAGTTTACCATCGTTCCACTGAATCGTGTTCCCGTGGATTGACTTGGCCATGTCGCCTTTATACCAGCCTGATCCTTCTTCATGATAGACACCGAGGATACTGATTTTATAGGTGAAGGCCACGCCATCCTTACCGAAAAAGTGATTGTACGCCTTTTGGAATATCTGTTTGGCCTGGCGGGAATTGGAGTTTTCTTGGGCAAACGAATTGGCAGGTGACAAATGGCAAGTGACAAGTACAAGAAGCACCTTCACTACCCACTTGTTCCACATTTCCATACGTATGATATTTTTCATTTTCTCAATATCCCATTCTTTCATTTTCTCAACTACCTCGTCCCGGCCTTCAGTCCGCGGATAACAGCAGAGGTGAATCCGGCATGCTCCATTTCGTTGAGACCCTTGATGGTAACACCCCAGGGCGTCGTCACCATATCAATGGCAGCCTCGGGATGAAGACCTGTGGCCTCAAGCAGTTTCACGGCTCCTTCCACGGTCTGCATCACGATGCGTTTGGCATCGTCGGCCTTAAAGCCCAGTTCCACACCACCCTCAGCGGCAGCACGGATATAGCGCATGGCATAGGCAATTCCGCAAGAGGCCAGGGTCGTACCGGCACCCAGATGCTGTTCGTCGGTAATCAATGTCTCGCCCATCTCGTCGAAAAGGTCGATGATCTTGGCGGTCTCTTCAGTCGTGGCATCTACTGGCACGATAAAGGTCATTGACGACAACTGGGCAATGGCGATATTCGGTATGACCAGGAAGAACGGAATAGGAGCCCCCATCCATTCTTTGATCTTGGCCGACGGCACGCCGGCAGCCACCACGACGAGCAACTGCTTCTCGTAGTCCATCGCATCTTTGATACCTTTCAAGACGGGTTCCACCAGCCAGGGTTTTACGAATACCATCACCACATCGGCACCCACTACGGCTGCCGCATTATCGGAAGTGACGCTCGTGCCCATCTGGGCAAACTCTTGGAGCACTTTCTCCGAAGGATCACTCACGGTAATATCCTGAGCCTTCTCTTGTCCGGTGGCTATCAGTCCTTTCACGGTGCTTCCGCCCATGGCACCCGCACCAATCACTGCTATCTTCATAACTATGTTTTTAGTTTGTGAGTTGATGAGATTTCTCATTCTCTCATTTCCTCAATTACTCATTTTCAAAGCGCTTTCTTCAGTCTTTCAATGAAATCATCCACATCATCCTTGGTCAGGCAGAGTGGCGGCAACAGGCGCAGGATGTTCGTACCTGCACAACCCGTAAAGCAATGCTGTTCGTAAACCAGACGTCCACGAACCTCCTTGTGGGGAACAGCCAGATCAACGCCGATCATCAAGCCGCGACCGCGCACATCCTGAATGACTGGATAATCCTTTTGCAGCCCTTTCAGCTGCTCCATAAGATATTCACCCACCAGATGGGCGTTCTCCACAAGTCCCTCCTTTTCGAAGATATCAAGTACGGCCAAAGCAGCAGCACAAGCCAGATGATTACCGCCGAAGGTGGTACCTAACTGTCCATAGACAGGTTTGAACTCAGGCGCAATCAGCACGGCGCCCATCGGGAAACCGTTGGCAATGCCTTTTGCAACGGTGATGATATCCGGACGGATGCCGAGCCACTGATGCGCGAAAAACTTTCCGCTACGGCCATAACCGCACTGGATTTCATCGCAAATCAGGATGGTGCCGTATTTCTTGCAGGCAGCAGCCAGTCCCTGGGCAAATTCCTCAGTAGCCATCTTGATGCCGCCCACGCCCTGGATGCATTCCAGGATGACGGCACACACATCGCCCTTTGCCAATTCGGCCTCCCAGGCGGGAAGGTCATTCATCGGCAGATAAGTAACGTGGTTGTTGGCATTGATGGGCGCAATAATCTTCGGATTGTTGGTCACCTCCACGGCAAGGCTCGTTCTTCCGTGAAAAGCCTTCTCGGCTGAGAGCACGCGGGTACGTCCGTTCGTAAACGAAGCGAGTTTCAGCGCATTCTCGTTTGCCTCGGCTCCGCTATTGATCAGAAACAACTGATAGTCGTCATAGCCGCTGATACGGCCCAGACGCTCTGCCAGTTGCACCTGCAAGTCATTCTTCACCGAGTTGGAATAGAAACCGAGCTTGTTCAGTTGCTCGCTTACCTTCTCCACATAATGAGGATGGGCATGGCCCACGCTGATGACGGCATGACCGCCATAGAGGTCCAGATATTCCTGACCTTTGTCATCCCAGACCTTACATCCTTGGCCCTTCACGATGTTCACATCGAACAGGGGATATACGTCAAATAGTATCATCTTTCTGTCAATTTCTTCAATACGGCTGCAAAATTACTTATAATTTCTGACATTCTGCTACGATTTAGACGAAAATCGTAAATTAAACTCTTGATTTTTGTTAATAATGAGGTCGCCCTTACGACCCCATAGTTATTTATCTAACTATCAGAGTTCATTTCATTTAAGTACAATAGGTAATGGATTCTGTTAAAAAGTCTAAAATAACAGACTTCAAAGAGCTAACATAGTTGGATTTTTTATATTTTTGTAGAAATATGCTAAAGCCAAATTGGACGTTTTGCATAAGCTGTAAATAAAATTCAAAAACTATTAACAAGTGACAATATGAAATGCATCAGAATAATAATAGTTCTCATGGCCACCCTATTTGGCCAGGGGGTTGCGTTTGCTCAAGAAGGAGGGCAAACAACACAAACACACGCCGAGGCTACCAGCCAGCAATGGAAAGGTATTGATGTGAATGAAGAGGTTATTGGTAACAGTGCTTACACTGATGACAACACCATCGAAAGTGGTTATCCTTTTCTTTTATATAATGTAGGAACCGGTCGTTTTATCATGCAGGGTGGTGACTGGGCAATGGAAGGCCGTCTGTTCTTCTCGGACTTTGGCCGCCAGATGTATCTGTACTCCAATGGCCGCATCAATGCTGGAATCACCGAGAGTGCAACTGCTACTAAGAACAGTTTCTGTGCCAGACCTCCTGAACCGACTGGAATAAACTGGACAAAGATTACTGAAAGCAACCTTACCACCTTAATGGATGGAGACGCTACATGGGCAAATTATCCAATGACTTGGCATTTTGAGCGAGTTGAAGCAGCGTCGAATACAGAGACTTACACCTATTATATGTATCAAACTTCTAAAAGTCTATATAAGATTAATGCTCCTAGTGCTTCTACTGGCTCTGCATACCATAACAAACAATATGGCGGCAAGGATTTTTTTCTTGGAGCCGCTTGGGGAGAATGTCACAACACCATAAATGGCAAGGGTGACGGGCAGTTTGTATTTATGGATGATGACCGTTCTTGCTGGACAACCGTAGACGTACGGAACGAAGATGCTATAGAAGCAGTTTATATGTGGGGTACGACAACAGAGAATGGTGTTTATGTGAAGCAAGAAAACGGAAAGGCAATGTTGGAAAACGGAGACCTTGTGGATATACAGAAACTCTATCAGTGGCGCTTGATATCTATCAAAGAGTTTATAGATAAACTGAACAGTAACGGGATTGGGCTTAATCCAAGCATCTCGTCACTGATTAAAGACCGCGATTTCACCCGTAACGCCAATGACTTTTTCGGTGATCACGACTGGACGGTCTCAACGCTGACTAACCATACCTACGGTCCTTATAATACTAATAACAAAACCACGAAACGTTATGCATACACCTGGGGTGATTACCGGAAGGATTATTCTTTGAGTCAAAACAACCAACAGTCGAGAGGTTTTATTGCTGAACCATGGGACTCGCCCGTCAGGTTGAAAGAAGTGTTTGACAAGTGGACTTCTTCTACAAGTACGAACGATCAGGCTGCTGGAAAGAAGAATGCCAAGTATGGTTATATGATCTTTGAAGGCGTGGGCACCGTCACGTCCAACTTCACAGTCACCTTACCAGGATGGTATGAGATAGAGTGTGCGGGCTTCTCGATGAGCGAAAATGGCCATGATGCCTATCTGTTTGCCCGAGTGATTCCCGACGACCAAATCAATACTCCGGAAAGCTCGTTTGCGATTCCAAATGAGGAAAATGAGGATGATCCTACCTATGGCCAGGTGACTCTGGAGAAAATGCGTTACGATGCATATCAGAAAGATAACTATGAGAATTGTTTGGAAGTGGGCAAGGAGTTGCTCCGCAACAGAGATAACCACAGACAGAAGGTGTGGGTGCTGGTTTCGGCAGAAGACTTCGAGGCTGGCAAAAAGACCATCCGCTTAGGATTCAGGAAAGATGCGGCAACCCAGAGCGCTCTTGTAACCAAAGGCAACAACAAAGGTTATTATGACACCGACTGGGTGTGCGTGGATGACATCCGCGCCTCATATATGGGTATAGGCCCCGTGTTCTTCTATGAGGACGAAGAGGATTTGAGATACTTGAGCCAAGAAGATGCTGACGCAGCGCGTTTTACGCCAAACGAATATGCTCCGGCAGTCAAGAGTGGCAGATATAGTGGTTCTGTCAACCTGCAACGGAAGTTCACGAGGGACGAGTGGAACACCTTCTCGTTCCCGCTGCCCCTTACGGGTGAGCAAGTGCGCAATGCTTTCGGAGACGATTGCGAGCTGCTCATCTTGCACAGCATCGGCATCCTATCGGATAAAAATGACCGCATCATTGATTTCCAGACAGTCAATCTGATTACGCTCGACAACGTCGTCACGCCTGGCAACCTCTACATGCTGAAACCAACAAAGGATCCTGCCTATGGCGAAACCCCACGTGGTAATATGGCCGACTACTATGACCTCGGCAGAATGTTCTTCTCCACCAAGGGAGAAAATGAAGATCCTAACTATCAGTATCCTATCATGAACCTGGATGTATGGAAAGGAGAACAACCTGTCGGTTCTTTTGAGAGCACTAACGACGGATGCGGCCATGTCACCTATATCCAGACCCCCAATTTCGAAAATTTCCGCGTCGATATCAACGGCACAAAACTCTCTACTATCACATCCGCCGCCGATAGCTATGCCCCGAAGGGTTCGTATGCGATGAGCGGCGGTAAGATGTATGAACTGAGCCGTGACACACGTATCAAGGGTTTCCGAGGATGGATTACGCTCGCCCATAGTATCTTCAAAAATGCGGAAAGCTCTGCTGCGGGAGCAAAAATCGCCATCAACGGCGTTATCGACGGTGAGGTTCCAACCGCCATCGACCGAGAAGCTGTTGTTCCCGTGAATCCGAAATCTATCAATGCTGTCTACGATTTGTCTGGGCGCAAGGTTGGCACATCGGTAGAGGGCCTGCCTAAGGGCTTGTACATCGTAGGAGGCAAGAAACTGTTGGTAAAGTAAAAGGAGGCGCGACATGAAAAAGAAACTATATTTGCAACCAGCTATAGATGTCATGGGCATCCAGCCGCTACAGATGTTGAATGCCACTAGAGGATGGTCGAAAGACAGCAATCCTCCTACAGGAGTCACACAAGAAGACCCAGTGAATGAAAGCGACTTACTACCGCCGCCCTCTACAAGTGATCCGTCGAGTGGTGATGATGGTGGTGAAGAAGGCTATGGTGGTTTCCTCGACTTGGACTAAATCCTGTCATCATTTTTCAAGTAAAAAATTTTGTGGTTAAGCGCATTATTTATATATTTGCACCGTCTAACAAATAAATTATTAAAACTATGGGTATTATCTTTTCATTACTTCTGGGTTGTTTGGCTGGCTTCTGCGCTGGCAAGTTGATGAAGGGTGGCGGTTTCGGCCTCATCATGAACATCGTGCTCGGTCTCTTGGGCGGTGCCCTTGGCGGCTGGCTGTTCTCACTGTTAGGAATTTCATGGGGCGGCATCCTCGGACAGCTCGCTACAGCCATCATCGGTGCAGTCGTCATCCTCTGGATTGCTTCCTTCTTTAAGAAATAGGAATAAGAGAATATATTACGACATTCACAATAAACAATTACACAAAAAAGAGCTTCCACGTGAAGCTCTTTTTTTGCGTGCTTAGTATTAACTATGTACTATGAACAATGTACTACTTGTCTTTTGGTAGGAAGCAGAAACTTCGAGTTCCTTTAGCATTAAAGCCATAAGGGTCATAGGCCTCAACTTCAACGACGTGCGCTCCGCGCTGATAACGCTCAGGAATATTCAACGTCCATAGCTGATGAGACTCTCTTTTCCGTAAAGGGTTTATTCTGTTGAAGGGTGTTGGAAATATTTTTTGTAAGTTTTGTTCACGTGCTCTCGCCACATTGGGATCCACCAGATTGTTCTTCTCGCAAAGCATCCATTCTCCTTTGTCTATTCTGCATCGAACCTGAGTGCTGTCACAGGCTCCATAAATTGTCAGCATAAGTGTGGCTGACGGGATGTCTCTCATATCGCGAAGATGTGTGTCAAGGGTATCAATGCCTGTGACATGAATGGTCATTTGCCTATCCGCATCTTTACCAATGGCCTTGCATCGTAACTGATAAGAGGTGTTATTAAACTCTACAACAAAATAATTTCTTGGTGTTCCTTCCTGTTGAAGAGCTGCAGGAATACCGTCGCCATCTTTTTCACCAACCCACCAAAAGCCACAAGAAGCACCGGCTCCTAATTCATGGACAGTGACGCCGTCCCCCTGTTGGAAGAAACGTCCTACTTGATGAAGATGCCCCGTAATAGCCAGTACATGTCCTCTGCCTTTCAGCAGATTAAGCAAATCCTGCCTGTTCTTGGTGAAAGCAAATGGAATATGCATGCTAAGAACAATCAGATGGTCTTGTGGAACATACTTCAAGTCTTGACGCACAAAATTCAATTGGCGCTCCGAGAGGAAGCCTTCGTATGCCCGTGGTCCCTTTCCATATACATTATTTAAAATAATAAAATGCACCTTTCCTTCGTTGAAGGCGTACATATCAGAACCGAACACTTCACCGTATGTACGATACTGGCGCCACCTCACACTGTCTACATCACGGTCATGATTGCCAAGAACCGTCCATGATGGAGCCGGAAGGTACTCCATCAATGTGTGTAAGTCTTGGTAAATGGAAAGGTTGTTGTTCACCAAATCCCCCAAAAAGAGATTGATTGAAATGTCCGAAGAATTAAGCAGTTCTGGCCATAATGTGCGGGTAGCATAATCGAGCTCTTGATAGTTTCCTACCTGTACGTCGCCAACGGCATTGAGCATGAATCTATTGCTTGTTTTTTTCCGTTGCATGGGAAAATCTATGGCTTTATCTTCAGCCTGCCCTTCTCCCATATAATAGAAATTGGAATTTACCACTTTGCTTCCAGAAAGTGCATAATCAGAGGGAAGAATCGGCATTACCGAACTTCCAGTAATGACCGGCAACTGATAACGTCCATGCTTATCCGTAACAACGATGGTGTCACCGTTGGAAACGAGCATTCCCCGCAATCCTTTCTCGCCATGGTCGAGTTTCCCATTCCTATTGCCGTCAAGGAAGACAATACCTGTTACATTTGCTGCATAGGTTTGAAAAACCACTGCTAATAACAATGATAGGATAAAGCAATTTTTCTTCATGGCAGTAGAACGGCTTTTATTTCATTTGCATCGGAAATGGCCCACCGTGCAAAGCGGGCAATATCGTTGACAGTTTGAGAATTCACGCTCTCGTCGTAGTGATTCAAGAAATTCCAGTTTTCCCGGTTATAATAGACAGCATTGCGAATCCAAGAAGTCCAATAACTGGATTTCTGTTTCTGCAAGGCATTCTCCTTGATGAGGTTTTTCTTTACGTCTTCCAAATAGTCAGCGAACTGCTCAGGATGCGCATAAAACCGTTGCAGCTCTGATTGAACAGTATCGATGAGCATGTCCACATCAGACGGCTGACATACAAATGCGATACTGGTGCGTGAGAGAAATGACGGATAAGGTCCTGATGCCGAAGAAACACTGACACTATAGACTTTTCCCATTTCTTCTCGTAGGCGCTTGAGCAAGATAGAACGCAAAACTGCTTTCAGCATCTCTGCCTTGATCTCAAGCATACCAGGATCTTCATTTTCTAATCGGTCTTGTTGGTAAACGAGCATGACATTGGCTTTCTGGTCTTGCGCTTCATGGCATATCAATTCCACGGGATGTTGCGGAATATGTCGCGTGCTCACAACCCAAGTTGTATCTGCCTGACCGTTAGGCAATCCTCCAAGATAAGTACTGATGAGAGGACGAATGTCTTCAAGTCGACAATCACTAATGATAATAAAGGTATAACCCGCAGCATTTCCAAAGAAGCGGTGATAAAGAGGTATCATGTCGTCAGGATTCACCGTATGGAGAACCAAAGAATCTGTCAGTACTTCATTGGTGTAGTTGCGTCCATTCATAAGCCAGCCCAGACGACGGCTAAAACGTTCATTCGGTGTTTCTTTCTTCTGCCGGTAGTTCTCCACAAGTTTTTCAATGGTCAGGCGGCATACGGAGGTATCAAGGCGTGGTTGTGTCCATTTGAGCCAGAGCATTTGGAACATAGTCTCTACATCCTGCATGCGTGCGGATGCTGCTACACCTGTGCGGAGCTTGTCAACCAACATGCGGACGGAAGCTGTATTCCCCGTAAGAAAATAATTCAGTTCATCACGATCATAGTTACCGGCTCCTGACAACGAAATAACGCTGGGGCCTACCAGAGAAGTATAGTATTGTAAACTATCTACTCCATACTGTCCGCCTTTGCGGAAACCAGAAAGAACAATTCGTTCTTTTTCATTTTCCTGATGGCGGAAGATTACCCTCACTCCATTGTCAAGCTGGATGTTAACGGCATCAATATCCGGAATACCTTTTTCACTGACGATATGGTCAGCATAGGGTATTGAACATAACTCATCAGGGATGTCCACATTTTTATAATAGCGGGATACAGGCCGTGACCGAACTTCGTTCAACAAGGTGCGCAGTTGATCCATCGTTATCTCCCGATTGACTTCCTCTCCACCTCTCAGCAAATAATGCATCGGGCGGGTCTCAAAAACCTGTTGAATCTGTCGTAGCAACCCTACAGAGTCAGCCTGTGGCAAGTAAAACTCCATCAGGCGCAGTTCCTCTTCGCGTGAAATGAGACGGTTGCCTTCATAATAGTCAGCGTAAATCTCGTCCATCAAACTGACAGAACTACGGTTTTGTCTGGATTTCACACTGTTGCGCATAGCAGATAACATCGATTTCTTTACTCTGGCTATCTCAACTTTCGTAAATCCATACTGATAGATCTGTTGTTGGTGACGGATAAAATCGATAATGCCTTCCTTGATTTTGCCTTCCTGTAGTTCTACCGAAGCATCGGTAGCCCCCGTTGCGCCCAAGAATCGTGAATATTGCACAGAAGCCTCGCTGTATGCCGGATTATCGAAGGAAAGTGCATTGAATCGTTGTTTGAAAAGTTTGTTGATCAGACTGCGCACAAGGTATTGCTGATAGTCTTCTGCAGTCTGCACGGCTGGTGGCTGAGGGAGCAACATGAGAATGTCTAACTTGGTGTTTGTTACTCCTTTCTCTGTCGAAATAGTAACCTTTTCATCCTGATATTCAGGTATAGTCCAAGTTTTCAGTTCGGGTCCTTTTTTAGAAGCATTTAAATGAGATAACTTCTTGCGGATGAGTTTCTCGATACGATCGGCATCTATGTCACCTACCACGGCCACAGCCATCAATGACGGGTGATACCAATATTCGTAGTAATCACGGATAGTTTGGGGAGATGCATGACGGATGATGGCGGTATCACCGATGGTAATGCGACTGGCGTAGCGTGAGCCATTGAGCAATTCCATGACAAGTTTCATGCTGTTGCTTGTCTTCGTACCGCCACGCGATAACCATTCAGAGAGAATAACACCACGTTCTTTCTCCACCTCTTCAGGTTCTATCAGCAGTCCGTCTGCCCAATCTGCAAGGATAGTCATGGTAGAATCCACCAATAGGGGATCACTACTGGGTAGTTGAAGTTTATATACTGTTTCGGTAAATGAGGTGTGGGCATTCAGGTCCTTACCGAACTTTGCACCGCGAGATTCTAAGAATTTAACGATACCGTCGCCTGGGAAATGACGGGTACCGTTGAAAGCCAAGTGTTCCAAGAAATGAGCCAATCCCTGTTGGTCATCACGCTCCTGAACAGACCCTGATTTAACGAACAGTCGATAGACAGCCTCGCCTTTGGGATTCTGATTGGGATAAATATAATAAGTAAGACCATTGGCTAAGGTTCCCTTTCGGAGTAGAGGGTCATAGGGTAAGGGTTGGGCTGACAAAGACAATGCAGTCCAAGCTATTACCGCTATCCATACTGTTCTTCTTATCAGTGATTTCTCCATTTATTTCTTACGGTGCAAAAAAGACATAGTCTTCAGGAAGTAGCCACGGCTGAACCTTCGCTGAAGACTATGGGGGTTAAAGGATTTTATTTCTTCAAAATCTTCTGTGTGGTAACCTTTCCGTTGGTGTCAACAGTGCGTTTGATAAATACGCCCGTGGTTGGTGTGGCTACCCGTACACCGGAAAGATTGTAGTAGGTCTCACCAGCGACACCATGGTTCACAACGGTTTTGATACCGGTTGCGTCAACATAATCATACTTGAACATGTGAACCTTGTTGCTCGCTGTGAATGTGATATAGCCTGTGCCATCAGCAGCGAAATCGATGTTAATATCATCGGCGTCTTCTGCCAGTTGTTGTGGTGTCGTCCACTGATTGGTGTTCGGATCGAGATACATCACATAGAGTTTCTGCTGGTCTTTATAATTATTAAAAGCAACAAACAACATGCCTTCGGGATCAATAGCCACATCCACGATGGTATGACTGTCAAAATCACCCTCTATACCAAGTGGCAGCGTGTTTCCGCCTACGGTTTCCCATGCTTTAGATTCTGTATTGTATTTCTTCAAGCGAACTTGATATATTCCAGATGCATTGTCACCCGTCCAAGCATAGATAGTGCCATCGGAAGCGACCTTAGTTCCAAAGGTACCAACGGCAATACTTGTCTGAGCGGCATTAGGTTCTACGAAATTATTTAATAACGATTCCCAGTTGCCGTTCTCATACTTAAGAATGTTATGACCATAATTGATATCACTAACCTTTCCACGGTTAATGGAAATCAAGGTAGCAATCTTTCCATTATCACCCATCTTGCAAGTATACATTTGCTGTCCAGCTGGTAATAAAGAGGATTCACCCGTTGTCCATGCAGAGCCGTCCCATGTGGCAACACCCATTGTACGGCGGGGGATAGCACTTGATGCATGATTATTGACCATACATGCAGCCAGTCCGCTCTCTATGGCGGCCAAGCCCACATAGGTGGCTTGTGACTTGAAGAATCCCTGATTACCCACGTTGCTCCAGACACTACCGTCGAACTTCATCACAGAAAGCGAGTAATCTGTATCTGTCTTTCCATCCTCTTTAGTCGATGCAGCCTCTTTATCTCCAAAAGCCACGTAAGGCGTACCATCATTTGCAATGTCGAAATCATAATGTGAGCCATTGATTACCGGAGAGAAGAGTGCTGATCCTACCTGTTTCCAGGCACCGTCCTCAAACTTGGCAACACTCAGTTTGTTATCAACGCCACGGGCACCGTAAGCTACGTATGGAACATTGTCCTTGGGATTCACCACAAGCACTGCACCAGAATACACTCCTGTAAATGCCTCATCGCCTGACAGTGCTGTTGCATCCAATGTTGCAACTTCAGTCCACCCTTTTGTAGACAGTTCCACCACATTAATGGTGTAACGGATGTTCTGTGATTTGTTACTGTTGCTAACCGTGTAATCCACAGGATCCTCAAAATCGTTCTTCGTCACCTGACTGGTCTGTGCTGTTCCGTCCACAGATACTGTATTGCCATTATTTACTGTGAAACGGGCCACGAGTTGCGATTTGTCCACATTGGCAGGAATGGCGATGCTAATCTCGTAGCTGGTCGTACCGGCTACGAAAGCGGGAATCTCTGCCACATAGTCACTGGTAAGACCGGCATTGTCTTCCATATAGAAACCAAACGACAATAGTCTGGCATCCTCGGCAACTGCCGAAGCGGTAAACGCGAACAAGGCCACGAATACCATTACAAACTTTTTAAGTAATAATTTCCTCATAATACACTATTTTAGAAGATTAATAAATATAACTTGTTAAACTCAATTGTTCCTTTTTTCAATAACGACTTGACTCTGCACATGGTCAGGGCCGGGAAATCCCAGATTGTAACCCTTACTGTTGCTTGTCAGTCGGATGGTTATCGTATTATCTTTTTCAGGATTTACAGTATGTTGCAGCCATCGGATACGTATAGGCATATCGTTGATGCCCGGCAAGAAAACCAGCGGATTGGCTGTCGTCACAATCTTGTAATCTACATCCTCCTGCAATCCGTCACCCACAATAATCTCGTAGGACACCTCCAGGCTGTCGGTGATAGGTCGGGAACTGACATAAACAGAATAAGCATTTGTATTCCTCACGTTTGACAAAACGACTGTACGTGCCTCTCCTGTACTTGTGCATATACGTATGAAAGGTTCATCAAAGTAAACACTCTCTTCCTGGTCGCAACTGCACAACGCACCAATCAAGAATATGATGTACAATAATCTTTTCATCTTTTATTCATTTATTTCGTTCGCGTTATAATTACCGCTGTTTACCGTTGGATTTGGTTGCATGCTTGTATTGGCATACAATTCATCCTGTGGAATAGGCAGTACAAAATAGTCACTTGGATAGGCTATGAACTTAGTAGTGGACGTAGTTGATCTTTCACGTACCAGGTTTTGCTTCCAACGGGTAATGTCAAAAAAGTTATGCCCCTCAAAACAGAGTTCCTTCACACGTTCAAGCCTAATCAAATCTATGAGCGAAGTGTCGGAATAGGCATCCAATACGTTATTTGCCTTTGTTGTTCCAACAGCACGTTCTATGATCGCCTTAATATAGTTGCGGGCTTCGTTATAGTTCTTTAGATTCCATGCGGCTTCAGCGGCATTCAGATATTCTTCAGACAAGCGGAAGATGAAAGGGTCATCGCGCTTGGGTTCTTCTCCAGGAACCTTTGATGCAGAATATTTCATACAACGCTTGGAACCTGCGCTGTTTCGTAACAGTTTCAACCGAATGTCGTCTTTGTCGTAGAGTGACAATAGCGTGTCGGCAGGCTCACAAGTGTTTTCATAAAAAGACTTCAGATAGCCAGACATCTCAACGCCTGAAAGCCGAAAGATAGCCTCGCCCTGAATGGACAGATCATCAAACATTTTAAGATAGGCATCACCCTGAGCCAACTGCTGGCTGCCGATAGCCTGCTTGGCATATTTCAAAGCATTCTCCCAGTCTTCCATGTACAGGTAAACACGTGAGAACATACAGTTGACAGCCTGCAAAGATGCATAGTGGTAATCATCCGCTACATGGTCTGTCAGTAAGGTGGATGCTTGTTCCAAATCTGCGAGCACCTGCTTATACACCTCACTCACAGAAGAGCGTGACGGAGTGTCGTTAGCGCCAGGCGCACGTAACAATATCGGTACTCCTAAATGAGAAGCATCGGGCGTATAGTTGTATGGCTGGGCGTATGCCCGGCACTGGTCAAAATGGCACATGGCACGAATCAGTAATGCCTGTCCCATGATATTGTTACATTCCTTCTCGTAAGTGGGGTAGTCTTTGATGACAGCCGGGGCATATCCTATGATATTATTGGCATTTGCCTGAGCCACATAGATTTTGCGCCAGATGTAGCCAACGGCTCCCGTTATCTGGCTTTCATCAGATGTGAAATTATACTGGGCTATCATATCTCCGCTGGAAGCAGCAGATGGAAACGTTACCATATTACCTGCCACGTCACCATATTTAGTGAACTCATTGTCAACGTAGAGGTACATCTTGTTATACGTCCCGACCATGGCGGCATGTAAGCCTTGAGGGTCGGAGAGAAAGGAGGGTATCGTAGCCTTACCCTTCACGTCAACTTCCAAGAAGTCACTACATCCTGTAAGCACCAGAGCGACAGAACACGACAAAAGGAAATGTATATTCTTAAATATTTTCATCTTCATGATCAACTATGATAAATACATCATTAGAAACCTACATTTACGGAAAGTGAGATAGTACGCTCAGCGGGGTAACCGCTCATGCTCGTCTTATAGGAATTATGGTCAGGTCCGGAATGGGGTGAATAGGCCAGCAGGTTGTTGCCAATGAGTGACACCACACAACTGTTCACACCGATCGGGTGAATCCATCTATTGGGCATCTTGTAGGAGAGCACCACATTCTGCAAGCGAATCAATGTCTTGCTATACAGGAATCGGGTACTGTTCATGATGGATTGGGTGCTGACACCCCATATCGGTTTCGGATTCGATGCTATATCACCTTGTTGCTGCCAACGGTCCATCTGATCAACGGCTTGGTTTTGGGAGGAAGAATAAAGACCGTCGGAAAACATGGCGCGCCCGAAACTGCTAAACCCATAACCTCCAAACTGATAATTCAGGAGGAAGCGTAATGTGAACCCCTTGTATGAAAGGGTATTGGTAACGCCACCTGTCACATCGGGATGGCTGTTTTTTCCTGCAACTCTTTCATCAGCGCTATACGTCTTTGTCACATTACCATTCTTGTCATACCACATCGGCTTGCCGTCATAAGGATCCACGCCCGCCCAGCGAACAAGGAAATACGTACTGACATCGTAGCCCTCAATATAAGAATAGGTGCCGAAGTTTTTCTGTATTCCGTTATAGAGTTTCAACAGAATATTGGTATTATGTGAAAGATTCAGTTCTGTTTCCCATCGGAAACCATCCGGCTTGTCACTGATAATGTTTTTTGAAGTGATGGTAAGGTCAAAACCGCGGTTGCGCAACTCTCCTACATTACGATAGACTTTTGTGTCACCAGTGGTCCTTGAAACATCCAAGTTGCTCAGCAGGTTCTTTGTATGATGGTTATACCAGTCAAAATCAATGTCAAGACGCCCAAACAGCTCTAAACGGATACCAAGATTCGTCTTATAGGTGGTTTCCCAACTCAAGGTATGGTTAGGCGTACCGCTCTGAACACCGCCGTTCTCACCATTATATGCATAACTGCTTCCGTAGGCATAGAGTCCTAATGCCTCCTGAGAACCAAGACGTGAGTTTCCATTTGCTCCATAACTGCCTTTGAGTTTGAACACCGTGATCCATGGAATCTTGAAGAATTTCTCATTATGAACATTCCATGACAAGCCCACTGAGGCAAAATCTGCCCAACGCACATCACTGCCGAATTGTGAGTTTCCATCACGACGGGCATTCGCGGTGAGATAATAACGGTGGTCAAATGAGTAAGTTAATTGTCCCAAAAACGATTCTTTGCGTGAAAGACTGCTGCTATTGCTTCCGTAACGGCTGTCAGCGTAACTGACATCTTGAATATAGTCGTTGATGAAGCCGGAGCCTGTGGCTCCCACAATGGTATAATCCCGCGAACTGGCTTCAAAACCTACCAATGCCCCTATGGAATGAAGCCCGAAGGTGCGATTGAAGTTCAACCGGTGAATAGTGTTCCAGTTGGTGATGTTTGCCGTCTGGCGGGATGAATAGCCTTCCTGCCCAATAACAGAAGTTCCGCTCCAGTTCTTCTGGGAAGAATACATTTGTTCCAGGTTGCTTTGGAAATCGATACCGAATTGTCCGGTATACGACAATCCTTTCATGATGTCATATTTCAACGAGAAGTTTGCATTTACATACAATGCCTTCTGTTTATTCTCATTTTGTTCGCGTTCTGCTACGGAATTGAAAAATTTCTGATCCTTGAACACCGGGTTTCCTTCACTGTCCACACCGCTTACATAACGGTTATATAGCCGCAATGTCCCGTCGGGATAATAGGGTGAATAGATTGGCAGGTTCTCATAGTAGTCACGTCCCATATTGAAAAGGTCGTTGAGATTATAGGATGCAGAGAGAATGGTGTTCAATTTGATTCTCTTATTCATTTGGAAACCAAGATTCGACCTTAAAGAAAAACGCTGCTGCTCGTTACCGATGATAGTTGACTGGTTTTGATAATATGAACCGGAAAGATAATACTCAGCCTTGCCAGAACCACCGTTCACGGCTACACTTCCCTGGAAGGTATGGCCGGTATCATAGAAAACCTTGCTCCAGTCGGTATCTGTCGTAGAATACAGGTTGAGTTCATTGTCCTGATATGGGAAAACATTCATGTCCAAACCGGCATTCTGATAAGCTTCCTTGGCAAGTTCCATAAATTGTGCAGCATTAAGCACTTTTGGTGCCGTGGACCTGTCAATGTTGGCAATACCATACTCCACATTCACGTTGACATTGACCTTTCCCTCACGGCCTTTCTTCGTGGTAACCAATACCACTCCGTTACCGCCGTCTGCACCATAGATGGATGTTGCCGTGGCATCTTTCAGTACGGTGATGCTTTCTATATCATCGGGATTCAAGAATGACAACGGGCTGATGGTATAATTCTGACCGGGCATTTGGTTTGTATGCCCTCCGGTAAACATCGGAACCCCGTCGATAACCCATAGCGGCTCGCTGCTGGCTGACAAGGAACCATCACCTCTTACTCTAACATTGAAACGGGGACGTGAATTGTCAGGAGAATCACTGTTGATGTCAATCTTCACACCGGGGATAAGACCGTCGAGCATGGTATCTAACCGCCCCTTGGGCATATTCTCCAACTGTTTGGCTCCCACCTGATAGGCTGACCCCACCAAGTCGCTGCGCTTCTGCACCGTGCCGTAGGCACCGATAATCTCAACGTCCTTAATCACCGTGACGTCTTCATCCATCTGTACGGTAAGCGGCTGACTTTTTGTTACCTTTACTTCCTTCGTTTTCATACCAAGATATGAGAAAACAAGGGTAACGGGAAAATTCGTGTTTGCGTTAAGCGAGAACTTTCCGTCAATATCACTCACTGTGCGTACCTCACTTCCTTTCAGATGAATAGTAACTCCTATAAGAGTGTTACCTTGAGCATCTGTAACCATACCTGTGATTTGTACAGGTGCAAAATATTGTCCTTCGTCTACACCTTTTACCTTTTTCTCAGCATGGGCTGTCAATGCGCACACATTAATGAAAAGGAACAATAAAACTAAGCAATAGCGGTTTCTTGTCATTACACGATGTTTGTTTACATTTACAAAATTAGGTAAAATATACAAAACCTCCAAATATTTGAACAGTTTTTTATTATTATAATTATTCATCTTTCGAAAGTCTTATTTATTATAAACGTGAGTTCAATGTGTCGAACTCACATTGTCTTAATGAGGTTATTGATAGTAGGGAAGCCCAACGTCTGAAAGTCGCCCAAGAAAGATGGCTGAAACTGCCTTCACGCCTTCATTAATTACTGAACTCATTGGCTTTGAAGATTTTACGGATGAAGGCGCGCCTTCATAGGCCTTCATCGGGTATTCCGAGGCTTTGGCGGAAAAAGATTATCTTTCGGTCTGGAAATGATGATGAATCGGAGAGCAATTCATCATAGATTGCATGCCGAAAGATAATGAATCCGACTCCGAAAGATTATATATTCCGCATCGAAAGATAATGTATTTTATGGGAAAGGACGGAGCAAAGCAAAAAACAGAATGAAGGCGGCATGAAAGCGCGCCTTCATTCGTATTCTGTTGAAAACCAATGCCTTCACGCATATATGAAGGCGTGAAGGCATTGTTATGTCGATCTTAGAAGGCGGATGCCTTCAGACGGAGACCGGCGTCTTCGGGGAGCCCAAACATGATGTTCATGTTCTGGACAGCCTGCCCCACGGCTCCCTTCAGCAGGTTGTCGATGATGGAGGTGATGACGAGTTTGCTACCGAACTTGTCGCAATGTACCTGGCATTTGTTGGTGTTCACCACCTGCTTGAGGTCGACGGCCTTGTCGCTGTAGTGGGTGAAGGCGGCATCCTTGTAGAAATCCTTATAGTAAGCCACGATATCCTCAAGCGGTTTGTCGGTCTTGACTACCTCGGTCACGAAGATACCACGGGCGAAATCACCACGATAAGGGATGAAGTCAATGGAACAACCCCCCACCGGCTCCCCCGAGGGGGAGGGTTCTACTGGGGAAGTAATATGCGGTGCATCTGCGGGCTTCACTTCATTGAGGCTTTGGCAGATTTCGTGCAGGTGCTGATGGGTGAACAGCTTATAGGTGCTCATATTGTTGTTGCGCCATGAGAAGTGAGTGGTGGCACCGGGCTTCTGTCCGGCTCCCGTACTTCCCGTGATACCGTTCACAGCCACATCGTCGTTGATGAGTCCCATCTTGGCTGCCGGCAACAGTCCCAACTGTATGCAGGTAGCAAAACACCCGGGATTGGCCAGATGCATAGCCTTAGCGGTCTCACTTTTATGTATCTCGGGCAGACCGTAAACAAAGTCATGATTGCCTTTGATTCGGAAATCCTGTGCCAGATCGATAATCTTCACATGGGCAGGAACCTCATGTTCTTTGAGAAACTGCTCACTCTTGCCGTGCCCGAAGCAGAAGAACACGACATCCACCTTATCGAAAGGCAGCTCCGAAGTGAACTTCAAGTCGGTGTCGCCAAAGAGTCCTTCATGTACATCAGCAACGGGATTTCCCGCATTCGACTCGGAGTTTGCAAACACAATCTCTGCCTCCGGGTGGTTGAGCAGCAAGCGAATCAGTTCACCACCCGTGTAGCCGGCGGCGCCTAAGACCCCAATACGAAGCCCAACTCGGAGCCCCCCTCGGTCCCCCCGAAGGGGGGATGAAGGGTTCTGACTATTTGTTTTCATTTTATGTTTTCTTTTATTATTCTAATTGTCTCTTCTAAGTTACAGAGCACTTCTTCATTGGTGAATCTGATGATTTTAAACCCCATCTTTTCTAACCATTTGGTTCTTTCTGCATCACTCAATTGCTGGTTAGGCAGTTGATGATATCCGCCATCTATTTCTATTATTACTCGTTTCGGTAAACATGCAAAATCTGCAATAAACGGCCCAATAATATGCTGTCGACGGAAATGCTTTCCCAATTGGTTGCCTCGTAAGAATTGCCAGAGAACAGATTCGGCTTGGGTTTGGTAAATCCTGTTTTCTTTGACAAATTGTTTAAGGAGACCATAAAGCATAGGGTCAGCAAACTGTGCTCCTAATCCATCGTCGTGCTCCTCCCCCCTTCGGGGGGATTGAGGGGGGCTACCTTTCATCCGGATGTATGCCGTAATATACACGGAGCGGAGTGCTGGATACCTTGATGAAGCCCTTGGCCTCATCACTGGTCCAACCATGCTGCATCTCGCCATATTCGCCGAGTTTGCTCTTGGTGAGGTCGTTCTCAGAATCCACACCGACGGTCTGGAAGCCGTAAGGACGGAGCTCAAGGATGGCGGTACCCGTCACGTTGCGCTGAGATGAGGTGAGCATAGCCTCCATATCGGGCATCACAGGCTCCAGATACTGGCTCTCGTGGAGGAACATACCGTACCAATTGGCCACCTGATCTTTCCAATACTGCTGCCATTTTGAGAGTGTTGACTTCTCCAGCAGGCGATGAGCCTCAATGATGAGTTTCGGGGCGGCTGCCTCGAAGGCTACACGACCTTTGATACCGATGATGGTATCGCCCACGTTGCAATCGCGGCCGATGGCATAGGAAGCACCAATCTCTTCAATCTTCTGGATGGCGGCAATCTTATTATCAAACTTCTCACCGTTGACGGCCACGATCTCACCTTTCTCGAAGGTAATCTTTAACTGAGAAGGCTTTTCATTGGTAACATGCTTAAGATAGGCCTCTTCGGGCAGTCCCTGTGTGGGATCGAGAATCTCACCACCGCAGATGCTGGTTCCCCAGATACCTACGTTATAGGAATACTTCAGTTTGGTGAAGTCGGCAAAGAAGCCATGCTCGTTCAGATAGTCAACCTCTTCCTTTCGGCTCAGCGCATGGTCACGGGTCAAAGTGATAATCTCCACACCGGGAGCCATCACCAAGAAGGTCATATCGAAACGAATCTGGTCGTTACCGGCACCCGTACTTCCATGTGCAATGGCATCAGCACCGATCTGCTTGGCATAGCGGGCGATGGCGATGGCCTGGAAGATGCGCTCCGAACTGACGGAAATGGGGTAACAGTTGTTGCGCAGCACATTACCGAAAATCATGTATTTCAATGATTTCTCGTAGTATTCCTGTGTCACGTCGAGCGTCACATATTCTTTGGCGCCCAGTTTATAGGCGTTCTCTTCGTTCTTTTTCAGTTGTTCAGCACTGAAACCGCCAGTATTCGCACAGGCTGCGTACACTTCATAACCGTCGTTCTTCAGTTTCATCACGGTGTAACTGGTGTCCAATCCGCCGGAAAAGGCTACCACTACTTTTTTCTTATCTGCCATAATATTTATTGTTTTTTTATTCTTATTCTTCAATGTCCCCTCCCTAAGCAGGGAGGGTTGGGGTGGGTCTCCCTTTTTTATTCTTTACCGTCAAGAACCTTGATCCTTTCCAAGACTTCCTGTGGGATTTTCGCGGGCAAGTGTTCTTCGGGATCGAAGAGCATACCCGTACAGATACAGTACTTACGGCCTGTGCGTTTCAGCACATCCACATTCACGCACCCTTCGCAGCCGCGCCAGAAGGCTTCATCATCGGTAAGTTCGGCAAAGGTGACTGGCTTATAGCCCAACTGCGTGTTCATCTGCATTACGGCAGCACCGCTTGTCAGAGAGAATATCTTGGCTTTGGGCCAGCGGATGCGGGCCAGCGTGAAGGTCATATCCTTGATGCGTTTGGCAACGCCCAAACCGCGATAGTCAGGATGAACAATCAGACCGGAGGTAGTCACATATTGTTTGTTACCCCATGTTTCAATATAACTGAATCCAGCAAAATTCTCGCCTTCAAGGGCAATGACTGCCTTGGCTTCCTTCATTTTGGTGGCCACGTATTCGTGGGTTCTTTTGGCAATACCTGTGCCGCGAACCTTAGCGGCAGCAGTAATAGTGTCAAGTATGGTGTCAACGTACTTCTCGTGCGATGCATCAGCCACCATGACTTTAATTTCTTCCATTTCTTTTTACCTGATATTGGGAATAACCATACTTAGTCCGTCGATAACATCTACCTCGCTGACGCCTTGCTTAATGACGATGAAAATGGTATCGTCGCCGGCAATCGTGCCCAGTATCTGGGGAATGTCGCTATTGTCGATATTATAGGCGATGGAACTGGCATAGCCCGGGCGTGTCTTGATAACGCCCATGTTGCCGGAAAAGTTGATGCTTACAAACCCACTCGACTGTAGCATTTCCATGGCAGAACGGGGGGTACTTACACGTTTATACATGGTCTCGTTGGGCAATACATATACGTATTTGCCATTCATGGAGGCAGCCTTGGCTACCTTCAGTTGCTTGAGATCACGACTCAGCGTAGCCTGCGTCAACTTGAAACCTTCCTTCTCCAGTGCGCGGAGCACCTCCTCTTGTGAGCCCAGTTCCATACTCGAAATGAGCATCTTCAGGGCTTCCATTCTGCTGTTCTTAACTTTCATCTAAGTATAATTATGCTAAATCCGGCTGCAAAATTATACATTTAGTTGCATATTACCAAACTTTCAATGGTTAATTTTTGCATAAAAAGAAAAGATGGGGTGAATTTTTATCCATCCCATCCTTTTTTATATGTATACGACTTAATTCCTGTTGCCGCCAAAAATACGGAGCAGATAGAGGAACAGGTTGATAAAGTCGAGGTACAGACTGAGCGCACCCATCAGGGCAATTTTCTGCACACCTTCATCCATACCGTCGGCCATCAGCAACATCTGTTTGATTTTCTGCGTATCCCAAGCCGTGAGTCCGACAAAGATGACCACTCCGATATAGGAGAGAATCATATCAAACATACTGCTTCTGACAAACAGATTCACGATGGTGGCGATAATCAGACCTATCAATGCCATAAACAGAATCTTGCCGATACTGCTCAGGTCCTGTTTCGTCACATAGCCGTAGAACGACATGGCGCCAAACATACCTGCCGTGATAAAGAAGGTCTTGGCAATGACCGACTGACTATAGCCTAAGAATATGACTGACAATGTGGCACCATTCACCACCGAATAGAGTATAAACAGCAGCGTGGCCGTAGTCAGCGACAGCCGGTTTATCATACCCGATACGATGAATACCAAAGCCAGTTCCACGATAATCAGGCCCCACATCACAAACGAATTGCCATAGATGAGTTGCATCATGGCCGGACTATGAGCCACACCGTAGGCAGTAACTCCAGTTATCACCAGAGCCAATGCCATCCATGTATATACCTTGCGCATCAGCGCGGGAAACGAAGCCGAGGCAATCGTAGCCTCTTTCTCGTTGATCATTTTGTACAATTCTTTCTCCTGCATAATCTTTCAATATTAAAAATGTATTCGATTTCATCCACGGCAAACAATATGCCAGAATCCGAAATCTATGGCAAAGTTACGAATAATAAATGAAATTCACCAAAACAGATAATACTTTCATTCTAATTTTTGGATTTTTTATTACCTTTGCAGCATGAATAACAAAATAATAACCTCTCTTACCAAACAATACTGGCCTTACGGGTTGATATGCATATGGGCCGTCGCCTGCTGGACGTTCTTCCAGTTCTGCTATCCCTACCATTTTTTCTATAAGGAGCAGAACCAGATTTTCCTATGGACGGCTGACTACCTGGGAACCTACTCCGGTCCCGGATGGCTAGCAAGGATGGCCGGTGACTTCCTGACGCAATTCTACTTTTACCTTTTCGCCGGTTCCGTCATCTTGACAATCGTACTGCTACTCCTTGGCGACATCATCCGCCGTACATTCCATAACTTTGGTTTCGGTAAATGGGCCTTTTTGATTGGTATTTTAGCCATGACCATCGAGGCATGGCGCCATTTCTACTATGACTACAGCCTGTCGAGCACCATCAGCCTCATCGGCTATGCCATCATATTATGGCTCTGTTCCACGGTTTTCAAGAAGCGGAAGATGCTCGCCTGCGCCCTCCTGGCCTTGCTGCTGTTCCCAGGTTGGCTGCTTTTCGGCAAACCCGAAGCAGGAAAATTCACCAGCCCAGAATGGCAACTGGAGAAACTGCTCGCCGTTGGCAACGAATATAATTGGGGCAACTACGGACGAGTGAAGCAACTTGTGGAGAATGACACGAACCGCACTCCTTACACCGTTTTCCTTTACAATCTGGCTCAGGCACAGAAAGGAGAATTACCCGACAACCTGTTAAAGATTACGCCAATAGAGATGGGCACCCTATGGCAGATTGGCCCGGAGTCACCACTGCTGGAAATCAAGATGATCAACGAACTGTATTATGTTCTGGGCGATGTGACCTATGCTGAGAGGGCTGCCATGATGGGAAACGTCTTCGCCCCCGACAACCGCAACGTGAGAATGATCAAACGGCTGGCTGAATGCAATCTCATCAGCGGCGACCAGCCTGCCGCCAACAAATATCTGGGCATTCTCAAAAAGACGTATGCGTACCGCAACTGGGCCGAAAAGGCTCCCTCTATGCCTGTCTATAAGGAAAAGGCGCAGTTTATCAACAAGAAAGACACCATACGCCTCGGAGACTTCGCCCGCACAATCCTGCTGGAACTGCTCGACAGCAATCCCCAAAACCTGGTGGCGCTCGACTATCTGCTATGCACCGACCTCACCACGGGCGACATCGGCAGTTTCAAATCCGACTACGACCGCTACTGCATGGATCGGAATGCACCCCGCATCAAACCGCTCTATCAACAGGCGTTGCTCATCTATATGGCCGGCACGCAGGCCACGAACGATGAAATCCTCAGATACGTCAAGGACATGAAGCAACTCTCTGACTTCAACGAATATAATAAGGTACGCGGAACAGCCATGACCGCCAAGTTCAACGACACCTATTGGTATTATTACGACCAAAACTATCAAAACAAGAGACCATGACAGACCGAAAGATATACATTTGGCTGCTGACCATTCTTTGCAGCCTCCTTTCCTGCACACCCCACCCGGAAGACGTGCAGAAGAGCCAGGACCTGCCCCCCATCTATCCCGACTATACCAACGTGACCATCCCCGTAAACATAGCACCTCTCAACTTCCTCGTGCGTGGCGACTATGAAGCCATAGAAGTAAAGGCGGCCGACATGGTCATTGCAGGAAAAGGCTGCGAGGCTGTTTTCGACATCGATGAATGGAAAACACTCTTGCAAGAACAAACGGGAAAAAAGATAGAAGTCACCGTCACGGCCCTCAAAGACGGGCAATGGACACAATTTGCACCGTTCACCTGGGAAGTGGCCAGCGATAGCATCGACTCATGGCTCACCTACCGACTCATTGAACCGGATTACGAAGTGTTCCAGAACCTGGAAATCCACGAACGCTGCATAGAGAATTTCGACCAACGGGCCATCAGCAGTTTCCGGCAGGTGGGCAATCGCTGCATGAACTGCCATATCCATAGCAGGCAGAATCCGGATCTGTCCATGATGTACGTGCGTGGAAAAGAAGGCGGAGCCGTACTGAATGAGAATGGGCATCTGCGAAAACTCGACATTCAGTCGCCCACAGGTTCCAGCGTCTATTTCGACTTTAGCAAGACGGGCCGATATGCCGTATTCTCTACCAACAAGATTATACCAGCATTCCATGCAAAGCCTGAGAAACGCCTGGAGGTATTCGATTCAAAGTCGGATGTTTACGTGGCCGACCTGAAGGAAAACCGCATCATCTCATCACCACTGCTCGCCGACAGCACCTGGTTTGAAACCTTCCCCACCTTCTCTCCCGACGGAAAATACATCTACTATTGCACGGCAAAAGCCATCACCGAAGCAAAGGAGATTACGAGCCTGCAATATTCTCTCTGCCGCATTCCGTTCGATGAATCCACAGGAATCATCGGAGAGAAAGCTGATACGGTGGTATCGGCCTATCGACAACTAGACGGAAAGGTCTCCGTGTGCCATCCTAAGATTTCTCCTGACGGACGCCGTTTGCTTTACACGGTGGCAAATTACGGAACATTCCCCATCTGGCACCGCGAAGCAGATCTTCGCATGCTTGACCTCCGGACCATGGAGATTGATACGCTGGGCATCGTGAACAGCGAGATGAGCGACACCTATCATTCCTGGAGCAGCAACAGCCGCTGGTTTGTCTTTGCCTCCAAACGTGACGACGGTCTATACGGCAAGCCCTATTTCTGCTATGTGGACAAAAACGGCAAAGCCCGTAAGCCTTTCTGCCTTCCGCAGGAATCGCCTACTTTCTATGACAACTTCCTGAAGAGTTTCAATGTGCCCGACCTTGGACAGAAACGCGTTAACTTCAACGTAGATGATGTAGAACGTGTGATGAAAACACCCTTGGAACCTTTCAAATAACGATAAAGGAGCAAACTGATATTTGCTCCTTTATCGTTATTGTCTGACTTTTGTCTTATTCCGTTTATCCGACATGATCTCACGGGCTGCGGCATGACTGTCAAACTCCACCTTCTTGCTACTGAAATCGGGTGTATTAAACGAGTAAAGACTCTCGTCGTAATATTCCCACGGGTTCTCTTGCGGCAGCAGGAACGGCTTTGTTCCCTTACCGTTCTCATCAATGGAGGCCAGATAGAGACGGGTATGCAGTCCGTCGCCGCGGCGGCTGGTGAATACTATCCAGTGACTGTTCACGTTCCAGTTGTGATAGCTGTCGGTGTCGTCACTGTTGATCTCTGTGAACGGGCGCGACTCGCCGGTCTGCAGGTTCATCAGCCATTGGTCACTCTCGCGGTGCCAGATGGAGAAATAGCCATAGTCAATTAGCGTGAAAAGCATCCACTTTCCATCGTAGCTGGGGCGCGGCCAGGTGAGGCTCTTGCCCATCTTCACGGCATTGAACAATGTGTCGACCTTATTGCCATATTTGCCCGTGGCGGGATCAAAGGCTATCCGACAGAGATTGTACTTCTCATTCTTGTAGTCGTTGGGGTCTTCCACCTGCTTGCAAGTCATGTAATAGATAGTCTTTCCGTCGGGCGAGAAAACGGGCGAGTTCTCGCTCCACTCCTTGGTGGAAATTAGAGAATCTTCCAGTATCTCACGCGTCTTGGGATTATAGACGAAAATGTCACTGCTCAGGTCGAACACTTCGATGCGCTCGTCGCGGATTTCGTGGAAGCCCTGACGCGTCTGGTTGGTGGAAAAGGCGCAATAGTCGCCCGAGGGATGCCAGTAGGGATAGACCATGGAGCCGCCCAAAAGGTCGTTCTTGGCAGCCAACACGTCGCGCTTGCCATCCATCTGCATGAGTGTAGCGCCATGATCGCCACGGATGTGGAACACCATACGGTCGGGGTTGGTGCGATTGGTCATATGGCAATTGATGCACTGTCCAAGCAGTTGGGTATTGTCGATGATGGCCGTCTCCTCGAAGTTGGCAAGGTCGCGCTGGTAGATGCCCATGTGACTGAACACCTCGTAGCCCGGAGCGATGCGGCGATAGGTGAGTCCCCACTCTTCCAGGTCGTACTTGCTGACGTACATCTTGAAGTCTTTATACTGCGCCCACTTGCCATTTTGTTTCACACAGACGGTAAAGGTGAGGTCACCGCCCTTGTTGGCTGTTGTCAGTGCATGCCATTCATCTACATCGAAACGTGCCCAGGCATCATTGGTATGCAGCTCGCCACCTTTCGAACCCTTCACCACTACATCGACGGCTTCCACCTCGTCATTGCTGCGGATATTAAAATTCATCGGGGCTATGCCGTCAGGAATCGTCACGCCGATATAATCAGGATAAATCGCAGGCAGCAGATTCGTCACCGTCACATCGGTCGGGGTGCTGCTACAAGCCACCAATAATAACGATAACGTTAACGTTAACGATAACCTAAAAAAGGATATAACTCCCTCCCTCATAGGGAGGGCAGGGGTGGGTCTGCTGGCTGGACTGGTTTTTCTATTCTTCATTTCTTCATCATCTTTGCAAAATAATACCAATAAGTACCACGGAAGGACTCTAAACTGCCACCCTGCGAAAGCTGTTTACCGAACTCCATAAAACGCTGGCCCATCAATTGGCTGACACCTACCGGAGGCTGGTTCATTTGGTTGCTGTGCTGTGACCAGTAAATCAGACGGGTTTCCAGATAAGAGTTGGGGATGTGATCATAATTCATATGCTGACCCAGCGGATAATACTGTTCAAAATGAGCAAGATCGCCATTCAGTTGTTCGTAAGCCATCAGGTATTCGTAAGCCGTTATATTTTGTTTGTTGCTCACAAGCAACAGGCCAAGCATCTGATCCATTTCACGGTCACTCCACAGGAAATCCTCTTTGTAGAGATTTTTGCGCACGGTTCCGAAGAAATGATGCTCGTTGATGGCGCGCTCACTCTTCATCAGTTCCAGAGTACGATCAGCCCATTTTCGGTAGAAGAGCGTCTGCTGCAACTTACGCAGGTATTTGCGCGCCACCTCGTATTCGCCGTTAATCAGATTGCATTCGGCCAGACGCTTTGTCAGACGTGCACTCTTGCGATAGTTCGGTATGGCCTCCTGCGCCTCATAGAAATAGCGCATGGCGTCATTCACCATACCCAGGCGCAGATAAATCTCACCGACAGGCACTGGTGTCGTAAAGTTCCGTTGGAACTGGGGTAACAACCCTTGCACTCCGTTCTGGAAGAACTCGAACATACGGTCGCCCATCTGGCCTGTCTGTTGAAGGGCTAAGTTCAAACAGGCTACACTGGTAGGAGTGGACGGATTCTTCTTCTCAGCCTTGGATATCATCTGCTGCCACTTCTCGGTGCGCACCATGAAATCGTAATCTAGTACCTCATACCTCTTTGCGTCAAACTGGCTTCTGATACCGAAGAAACCGGCTATCACCAGTAACACGCCCAACGCCACCGAGCCCCAACGCCAGATTGATAACAGGCGCTGCCATCTCAAAAGAACAGCCCCCGCCACGGGAACCAATGCGAGACACAGAATGATAATAATCTGCAGTAAGGGTATTAACGATGGGAAACGGTAGTAGAAGAGGCCGCCCATGAGCCGGTGAAGCGGGAATGGCAGGAAAACGGAAGAGCCCAAAACGATAAACAATGTGAAAACGACCGTCACTATTGCCGTCAGCCAACGACCTTCCCGATGGTCAACAAACTGCCACAAGGCCACAAACAAAGCAAAGGCCAACACCACGACGCCCATCGTCCAATAGAGCACGACGGCCATGAGCAGCGGATAAACCCAACGGCGCAGCCACTCGGCACGCAATAAGGTATAGCCCCACATGGCTGCCAGTGCAAAGATGCAGGCCACTACAAAACCGAGCAGGACATTCTCGTCGCCCATATATGCCCACATCAGCAGCGCAGGTACAAAACTCAGCACATAGGCAAATGCCCTACCGCCCTGATGTCCATCGGCACTGCATGCCATAGCGCGAAACGTCAGCCGCTGCAAGATTAGGAAGAGCACGGCCAGAATGACGGCTCCCACCAAGGGCGCGAAATAGAACTGCACGAGAAACTCGCCCAACCAGTCAGACAGTCCGCCCGGCAGACTTACCCGCTCCCAGAAATAGTCACCGTCCCAAAGAAACATCTGCAACTGTTCCTGGTAGGACATCACACTATAGTAAGGCACAGCCCAAAACAGGAATACCGCCGCCGCAAACAGTAGCGACAATCCCCATTGCCACGAGCGGCCTAAAAGAACTTTCCACTTGTCACTCATTTCTTATCAATTTCTGCCTGCAAAGATACTGCAAAAAAACGATTCAGTGAAAAGAATCAGAATAAAAAATCACCCCACATCCATTAGGAATGTGGGGTGAAAAATAGGTTTATCAGATAAACTTATGAATTGCTATCACTTAACTGCCTGGAATACCCAGAAGCAGCCTTCCCATGTAGCATCATTTGTATGCTGTGCCCTAAGCACAAGTTCATTCTCTGACACAACTGTAACATCATATACTGTTGGATGATAGTCGCCTTGGTTAATCATAACTGGATAGATGATGTTACCTGGCTCCGTGGTCTTAAGCGTGAAGAGAATACTCTTCGAATCATCGGCTGTTGTAAAGTCGAGCGAGAAAACACCTGAACCAGACTTGTCACCAGCCTTGTTAGACTCATCATAGACAACCTTGGTCAGCGTAGAATTAGCAAAGTCGAAGGTAATAGAACCTAACGAACCGCCCTGATCAACGACTGACGTAGTCCACCATGAAGGTTTCTTGTCATTGTTACCACCATTACCCCAGTTATTGGCAGGAACCAGTTCCCAAGTCTTAGTGGCAGTCGGATTCTCAGGTGTATATCCTGTCAACAGCGTTACGCCCTCAGGAACTTCCATAGCCTCAATCTTGAATTTGCCAAGACTTACATTCTCGCCATGGTTACCAGCGGCATCAATCCAGTCAACTAACAATTCATATTCACCAATACTGAATGTTGAAATCTGACCTAAGTTCTTCTCAAGTTTACCATCATTCCAATGGAAAGTGCAAAGACAAGGATTATCATTCTTCACGATTTCAAGTGTATTGGAAGGTGCACCTTCAAGCAAAAGATGCTTCACTTGAATCTTGTTCTTGTCGAATCCCTTGCCGAAATACTTAGCGCCACCAGCCTTGCCAATACCGAGACGCTCACTGATTGCAGGAGTGATATAGGTAATAGTATCAACCTGAACAGTCAGTTCCTTCGTGGTTGGTGTACCGCCCACATTGGTTGTCAGGCAGCGGATAACGTTTTGACCAATTTTCGTGACATAAATCTCTCCATCGGTGGTTACAGTATGCGTTGTATTCTCAATCAATTGGTCAGCATCCCATGCAGATACAACGGGTGAGGTATTTGTCACATGTATCCGGTTGCTATTCTTGCCATCTACCTGTACGGGTGTGGCTGTTGCCTGAACCTGGTCTGCACTGATAGAAGCCCACTCTGAACCGCCTTCAATCTGCGAGGGATCACAGGCTGTAAGTGCCAAAGCCAGCAGAGGCATTGCAAAAAATATCTTTTTCATATATTTCTTCTTTTATATTTGCTTATTAGAACTTGATAGATTACCATCCCTGATACTCAGAATCAGCACCTGACCATCCTTCGTTCTGTGCAACACGACCCTGGAGAACCTGGTTTTCAGGCATCTTCATGAATCCTGCCGTTGCCTTGAAACGTGCAGTATAGCCTCCGTTATGAGCCTTGTTTGTATCAGGCACTCCACGAGAATAAGTTGGCTGGTTGGTCTGCTTCTCAAGTGCAGCGGCAGCAATATGCCAGCGACGGATGTCGTTCCAGCGTACACCTTCGAAAGCAAGTTCCCAGCGGCGCTCGTTTTGCAGGGCAGCAAGAGAATATGCACCTATCGGAGCAAGACCGGCACGCGCACGAACCTTATTAATACCGGTTACGTCTTCCTTCAATTCGCTCTGCATCAGCAAAACGTCAGCAAAACGTAGCAGCACGAGGTCATGAATATTAGAAGTCTGGAAGTTTACACCATTCTCCCAACCTTTATCACCATACATGATAGCCTCGAAGCAGGGTTGATATTTGTTGGTTGCAGGATCGAAACCGGCAATGGCAGCCTGTTTCTTTTCAAAATAGTTGGTTTCCTGGATAAAGTCAGCCCAGGTAGCACCGCCGAAAGCATATGCAGGCAATTCTCGAACATCCTGAATGGAAGCATCGCGGCGCATATCATTAGGCTCTGCTGCCTTCCAATCGTCAACGAGATTGGGAGCCACAGGACCTGCACCCCAACCCTGTCCAAAGGGGAAAGTCTTGTCAACATCCTGGCCGCCACGGATACCGAAATGCAGTGCATATCCATTACCATAGCCGATGGTTGTGCTCCACGAAGCCAATTTATTGAACTTGATGGCAAACATTGACTCGGGATTGGTCGATGCCCCGGCATTCAGGTCATCCTCTACCCACTTCAGGTTCTGGCCTGCCGTGTAAGGATACTGCTCAACGGTATATTTATTGGTATATGCCCAGAGGTTGCGGTAGTCAGGAACGAGTGAATAGCCGGAATTGTTCACGCAATCGTCGATATAACCGATAACATCCTGCTTCGTGAGTTTTGATCCATCAGGAAGATCAACGGAAGTCAGCGGATTGTAGGTCGTGCTAGTGAGAGCAGCCAGGTCAGTACCGTTACCATAGAAACCTGTATAGAACAACCACACGCGAGCAAGCATAGCTTCAGCTGTGTACTTATCTACATGGCCATCAGAATATTTTTTGGCGGGCATATCCTTGGCAGCATCGCGAAGGTCCATCAGAATCTGTGCCCACAAGTCCTTAACGTCACCCTGTGAAGGATCAGTACCAGGCACTGTTACCAAAGGAACATTTCCATACTGAGAGGCCAGTTCATAATAGTAGAAAGCACGGAGGAACTTAGCCTCGCCAATATCCTGGGCCTTCACCTCATCAGAGAGATCTGTATTGGGAAGGGCGGACAGCAAGGCGTTGGCACGTCCGATACCCTCATAGCGGTCCTTATAGAACTGCTCAGTCATGTTAGCATTATAGTTGCAGAGCAAGTCCATAGCCTGCATCATCTTATCGTTGGCACCACCACCGCCGAGGTTATCGTCAGCAGCCAGCATGGAGAGGTAATAGAACGAAGCCTGGGGAGTGGCATTCACGGCGTTCAGATTCTCGTAGATAGCAGCGAGAGACGCCGTGGCATCTTTTTCTGTCTTCGGGAAATTCTCCGTTGTGCTGTCGGTCATGTTCTCTGAGTCGAGTGAGCAAGAAGCCAAACCGAGAGACATCATTCCCACGACAGCAATATATGATAATTTTTTCATTGTATCTTATGCTTTAGAATTTAACATTTACACCCACCATATAGGTACGTGGCTGCGGATAGTTACAAACGTCAACACCAGTCACCCAAGGCTCATTACCATTGATGGCCCTACCATTTTCAGGATCCATACCCTTGTACTTGGTAATGGTGAAGAGATTCTGGGCTGCGAAGTAGAGACGGAGTTGCTGGAATGGGCTGTTCTTCCAAACCTTTGTGAAATCATAACCGATAGTGAGGTTCTGCAAACGGAAATAGCCTGCATTCTCCACATAAAGATCTGAAACCTCCTGCCAGTTGGGACCTGTGTTACCAGGAGCCAAAAGTGGATATCTATTGCTAGTACCCTCACCGTGCCAGTAGTCATAAACCTCGGTAGTATAATTCTCATACTGTCCGTCGGTGAACTTACGCCATGAGCGTGCCACCTGCTGACCTAAAGCAGCGTAACCAGTCACAGAGATATCGAATCCCTTATAGTCTGCACCCAGGCTGAAGCCCATCGTTACATTGGGATGAGGATCTCCAAGATCCGTCTTGTCGTTATCATCTATAACACCGTCACCATTTACATCTACGAATTTCAGGTCACCAGGCTTGATGCCAGCGCCTTGCTTAGAGTTAGCAGCATCACCATTGCAGTTTGCATTAAGGTAAGACTGAAGATCGGCTGCATTCTGAATCACGCCGTCAGACTTATAACCGTAGAAGAAACCTATAGGATGGCCTACCTGCATACGAGCCATGGTACCTGTACTCTGAGCGAGCAAATCTTTACCGCCATCGATATAATCGGCAGCACCATTGATTTCCGTCACCTCATTCTTATTAAGAGCCATATTCCAACCAATGTTGTAATGGAAGTCCTCACCTACCTGGTCGCGCCAGTTCAAAGCGAGTTCAACACCCGTGTTCTTCACCGTACCGGCATTGCGCCACTGGTTGGCGAAACCTGTAGAAGCAGGAATCTGCACATAGAGCAGGAGGTCCTTAGTCTTCTTGCTATACCAGTCGAAAGTCAAGCCAAGACGACCACCGAGGAAACGAGCGTCAAGACCGAGGTCAATCTGCTCCGAGGTTTCCCAAGTCAAGTCTGTATTGGCCAAACGCGTAGAGTAAGCACCCTGTGTGGAATTATCCTTTGTGTTGTTGAAAGAATAGTTACCAAAGTTACCATAACTGAAGGTTGTCATATAGGCGAACGAGTCACCGATGTTCTTGTTACCGTTCTGACCCCAACCTGCACGAAGTTTCAGGAAGTCAAGCCATGAGGCCGTACTCTGCATAAATTTTTCATTGGAAACCACCCAACCTGCAGACACTGAGGGGAAGTAACCCCAGCGTTTTCCGTCAACGAACTTCGATGAACCGTCTGCACGGAGCACGAGGCTCAACATATAAGTTTCGTTGAAGTCATAGTTGATACGGCCAAAGTAAGACAAAGATGTCTCATCACCATAAGGAGTACCGTCAACAGTTGCTTCGGAACGGTTTTCCGTAAGGCCTACATAAGCCTGCTTCATATTGCCGAAGATAGAACCTGTAGAAGTAGCATTGAGAGACTCTCCGAAACTTGGACGGCTCTGTCCGTATTCAGTACCGACCATGACATCGAAGTTGTTCTTTGCCACACGGAACTTATAATCCAAGGTGTGAGTCATACCCCAGCCCCATCCGAGGCCCGTCTGCTGAGTCACCTGGTCAAGATCACGCTTTGAACCCTGATCATTGCTATAATAGACAGGCAGATAAGAACGCCAAGACCATGAACTCTGGTTGTAGTTCACCTGTCCGCGGTAAATCAGGTTTTTGATGGGCTGAATTTCTACATAGGCAACAGCGTTCATATTGAAGCTCTTCGATTTGTTATTGGCACTCTGTCCGTTGAGCATATTGTAAACAGGGTTACCCATATAACTGTTGAAACCGAACCAACCAGACTCACTCAGATAATCGTGAGCCGTATAGTTGCCGCTTGCATCAAGCATAGGCAGAAGCGGATTGGCACGTACCATGTTCGACAATTCGTTGCTATATTGGTTACCATTCTGAAGACCCTGATTCTGACGATGCTGGAAGTACATGTTCTCACCGAACTTTATAACGTCATAATCCTTATTAGCACTCTTCAAAATAGCATGCTCCGAATTCAGACGGAAAGTGAAACGGCGGAAATCAGACTTTGCCATATTTCCGAAAACACCGTCCTGATATTGATAGCCGATACCCGTAGAGAACTTCGAAACCTCAGAACCGCCAGAGACATTCAATGCATGGCTGGTCGTCACGGCATTCTTGTTGCGAATGGCATCTAGCCAGTCGGTACCGGGATTCGAGCCGTTTGCATAAGCCTCATACAGTCCCTTGTTAATCTCTGTCACACCACCTTCAGGATTCACCTTCAAGAAAGATGCCCAGTCATAGGCAGCACCACCATTGTTTTGATTGACCATATCCTGAATCTGCATAAACTGACGAGCGTTCAGGAGTTGTGGCATCTTAGCAACATTCTGCCAACCGATGTTACCATCGTAACTGACACTCACCTTGCCTGCCTTACCTTGCTTGGTAGTAATAAGGATGACACCGTTAGCACCATTGGCACCGTAAATGGCTGCAGAAGCAGCATCCTTCAGCACGTCGATACGCTCGATGTCGGCAGGGTTCAGGTTGTTTATGTCACCACCTGTCACACCGTCGATGACATAGATAGGCTTCGTGTCACTGTTAGTACCAGCACCACGGATGGCTACTTTGAAGCCATCACCCGGCTGACCTGAAACAGCCTGAATGCTCACACCAGGACTCTGGCTCTGAAGGGCGCCGAGTACCTGGGTAGTATTCAGTTTGGTGATGTCCTCACCCTTCACTTCTACGGTAGCACCGGTCACGAGTTTCTTCTTCTGCACACCGTAACCCACAACGACCACCTCTTCCAGCGTGGTGTCGTCTTCCTTCATGGTCACGTTGATAGTAGACTGATTGCCCACAGCAATCTCCTGAGTCTCAAAACCAATGTAACTGATAACCAGTGTAGCACCAGGCTGCACATTGAGAGAGAAGTTACCGTCGATATCGGTAACCGTACCGTTACTCGTACCTTTTTCCAGAATGCTGGCTCCGATAACCGGACCCATGGCATCCTTTACGGTACCTGTCACTTTCTTCGACTGCTGCACCGACTGAACGGTATTCACAGCAGCATCAGCATAGACACTTGGCGAATATGCCAAACCTAAAATGGCACATGCGCCAGCCATCAACGCTGTCTTTCTAAAGTTTTGATTCATGCAAAAAGTATTTAGGTTATTAAAAGATAATTATCGTTAGACGACCGCCTTACACAGCGGTTTTGCTGATTGCCGCTCAGAGAAAAGAGATAACTGACGGCATGGTTATACAAATCATGCTGAGTTCTCTATCCCCATACTTTCAGTTATTAAGTTATACATTATTATATTATTGCATTATATTTTAGTTATTCATTACGAATTTTGGCTTACGAGGTAAGTTTTGACATTTTGCACCGTGCAAAGTTAGACATAATATAACAAAACATATAATACTTTTTTGCTCAATTTTGGGCTTTTCTTGTTTAAATAGTACATTGGAAACAATTTATTACCCATTATTTATCATTTTAACCCCATTTTTCTTGATTGTAAATTTAACACTTTTGGGCTTTTATTAAGATTCTCGAAGCACAGAAAGAGGGGAACCAATACAAAAAGCAGGAAGGAGCAAAGTCAATGCTTTGCTCCTTCCTGCTTTCTTCTTCGTCTTCTTACGAACGCCGGTGTTTACTTGCCGTGGTTCTCGTCAGAAACAGTTAACTTCTTGCGGCCCTTGGCGCGGCGGGATGCCAGAACGCGACGGCCATTCTTGGTTGCCATTCTCTCACGGAAACCATGCTTGTTCACGCGACGGCGGTTGTGGGGCTGAAATGTTCTTTTCATTGCTTTTCTATTTTAATTTTATTATGATTCAATGATTTCGGGCTGCAAAATTACTCATATTTTTCGAAATACCAAAGAAATATGCTAAATTTAATCGAAAGTTTTATGATTTTTTCGAAAATTGTAGTACCTTTGCGCGGTAAAACCGCACGAAGGTAGGCTGCATTCGGAAAAAACCAAATAATGATTTGGTTTTTTCGCTCTTTTGCACTACCTTTGCGCCCACAAACAGAATAATACATAATATAATAAGGTAATATGATTAATTCACAAGACATCAAGAAGGGAACGGCCATCCGCATGGACGGCGGCATCTGGGTATGCATAGAGTTCCAGCACCGCAAGCCGGGCAAGGGTAACACCGTTATGAACACCAAACTGAAGAACGTGACCGACGGTCGCGTACTGGATCGCACTTTCCAGGTAGGCTTTAAACTCGATGACGTTCGTCTGGAGCGTCGTCCCTACCAGTTCCTCTACAAGGACGGTGACGACTACATCTTCATGAACCAGGAAACCTTCGATCAGGCTCCCATCGCCAAGGATCTCGTGACGGGTGTTGACTTCATGAAGGAGAGCGACATCGTGGAAGTGGTCAGCGATGCTGATACTGCAACCATCCTTTTCGCTGAAATGCCCGTGAAGACCAACCTCCGCGTAACTCACTCAGAGCCCGGTATCAAGGGTGACACCGCTACCAACTCTACCAAGCCCGCTACACTGGAGACTGGTGTTGAAATCCGCGTGCCCCTGTTCATCGACGAGGGTGATCTCGTACAGGTTGACACCCGCGACGGCTCTTACCTGCAGCGCGTGAAGGAATAATGAAATACAGTATCATCGTTCCCGTTTACAATCGTCCCGACGAAGTGGACGAACTCCTGCAAAGCCTTACGGAACAAGAACTGAAAGACTTTGAGGTTGTCATCGTGGAAGATGGTTCACAGAAACCTTGCAAGGATGTTTGCGACAAGTTCGCAGACATCCTTGATTTGCATTATTACGTCAAGGAGAACGGAGGACCGGGACAGGCCCGCAACTACGGAGCCGAGCGCGCCCATGGCGAATGGCTCATCATTCTGGATTCCGATGTCGTGCTACCCAAAGGCTACTTGAAAGCCGTTGAAGACGGCTTAAGAGGAGAGAGGAGAGAGGAGAGAGGAGAGTTCGCTGCCTTCGGCGGCCCCGATGCCTCGCATCCTTCATTCACACCTGTCCAAAAAGCCATTTCCTACTCCATGACTTCCTTTTTTACCACCGGCGGCATTCGCGGTGGAAAGAAGAAACTCGACAAATTCTATCCCCGCTCCTTCAACATGGGCATCCGCCGCGATGTCTATCAGCAGTTGGGCGGTTTTTCGAAGATGCGCTTCGGCGAGGACATCGATTTCTCCTACCGTATCGTGGAGGCCGGTTATAATCCCCAACTCATCCCCGATGCTTGGGTATGGCACAAGCGCCGCACCGATTTCCGCAAGTTTTTCCGTCAGGTCTATAACAGCGGCATCGCCCGCATCAACCTCGAAAAGCGTCATCCCGGCACGCTCAAGCTGGTACACCTCCTGCCGATGGTATTCACCGTTGGCGTCATTGCGCTGATTCTCATTGCGGCTGTTGCCCGCGCCATGATCCACTACGATGCCCCAAACTGGCATACCTGGTACTGGATTTGTCTCTTAGCCCTCTCCCCCATCCTTTTCTACAGTCTCATCATCTTCATCGACTCCAGCATCAAGAACAAGAGTATGAAGGTTGGACTGCTCTCCGTTCCTGCTGCCTTTGTCCAACTGATGGGCTATGGTTTCGGATTCATCGAATCATGGTGGAAGCGCTGCGTGATGAAGAAAGACGAGTTCCAGGCTTTCGAAAAGAACTTCTATAAGTAATGTGCTGAGAATGTGCGGATGGAGTGCACAAAGTGTGCGCATCATCTGCACAAAGTGTGCAAGCCATCTGCACAAATTGTGCACATTCGGTTGCACACCTCAATCCGCCATCAACCGATAAGCGGATTTTCTTCAGAAAGAAATCGTTTTATACCACGTTTCAGTGCAATTTTTTCGTAAAAAACGGCATTTACTGCCACTACTGCCACCTACTGCCACCCCAGAAGCCCTTTAAATAAAGGGGAGGTGGCAGAGTGGCAGTAAATTTTGGAAAAAACATTTTTATTTCAGAACTTCATGCTCCCGTCCACATTGAAGATGGGGGCATCGGTGGAAATCTCCTTGTCGTAGAACTGTACGGCACTATCGTTCGACTTGGGATGTTGGCGCTTAAGTAGATTGATCATCTCGGCTCCTGCCCAGATGACGGGACCGTAACCGTGGGCTGCCATCACGTGAACGGGGCGATAAGCATAGAACGAAGGATCGAAGCCCATGCCTGTACCCACACACACATTCTCTACCTGTCCTTTCTCATTAACCGACGACTCCACAGCATGCCAAGCCAACTGAGCCACAGGGCCGTAGGCCTTCGCATCTATCCAGCCCTTGTTGATGGCATGGGCAAAGCAATAGGCATAAATGGCCGTGGCGGAAGCCTCAAGATAGGTGTCATTGCGGTCGAGCAACTGATGCCAGAATCCGTCATGATGCTGCAAGGCTGCCAGGCCACGCACATGGGCCCGTAGCAGTTCCACCACCTCTCCCCGCTTCGGATGATTCTCCGGCAGCACGTCGAGCACCTCACACATGGTCAGAATGGCCCATCCGTTGGCTCTTCCCCAATGGAAAGCAGGATGATCGGTCATCGATTCCACCCATCCGTGGCGGAACAGTCCTTTCTCCTTGACAAACATGCGCTGGGCAAACTGCAGCACCTGCTTCACGGCCTCGTCATAGTATTTCGCATCGCCGGTGTATTTACCCATATAGGCCACCGTTGGGATGCCCATAAACATATCGTCGAGCCAAAGCGTATTGTACTGCGGACGGATGCGGGCAAACGTGCCGTCGGACAAACGGTACTCCTTATTGAGGACATAGTCTGAATAGTTTGCAATCAGATTCTCAAGTCCCGAACTCTTGTCTTTCAGCATGGCCTTGATCATGGCCGAACAGATGGCCCCGCAGTCATCGAGGGCATGGGGCTCAAGCACGCGCCGTACGTTTCCGTCGATTGCCTTGTTTTTCTCATATACCTTTTTATAATAAGGAGCAATCTGAGCCAGGAATTTCATTCGGCCATAGACATAGTCGCGGTAAGCATCATCGCCAGTAGCTTCATAAGCAGCCAAAACGCCTGAATAGGTAACGCCCCATTCATAGCTGGTCAACCGGAAACTACCGGGCTTCAGTTTTGTGTCAGCATCTATCTGCTTCCATTTCGTCACTTCCTCACCCGTCTTCCCGTTGATCAACTTGGCAGGTGTCTCGCTGTCAATATACTTCAAGACGCGGTCCATCGTCTGTTTCACCTGTTCCACCGTTGACACGCCATAGCCTATCCGATAGGCCGGGCGCATCAGATGAAGCGGCGTGTTAGAATCATTCACTTGTTGTGCCATCACAGGCATGGCCGTCATCATGAGGGCGGCCACCAATGTTTTCATGCAGTTTGTCATTTTCGTTGTAAATAATTTTTGGTTTGTTTATGATCGTTGATTGCGGTATTCTTTGGGCGACATGCCAAGATTCCGCTTGGTGTATTTTCCGAAAAAGGAAAGGTTGGGGAACCCCAAGGTGGTGGATATCTCCTTGATGGTCAGCGAGGTCTCCTTCAGATAGTAACGGATATCCTCCATCACGTATTCATTGATCCACTGCATCGCAGTCTTCCCCGTGGTTTTCTTGCAAACCGCGGAAAGATATTTAGGCGAGACACAAAGTTGCCCGGCATACATCTCTACGGTCTGGCGCTTGACCTGATTCTCTGAAAGAATCTGGAGGAAACGGTTAAAGAGTTTGTCGCCCTGAGAATGAACAGCTGTTGTCTCCACGGTTCCCTGATCTTCAATCAACTCGCAAATATCCAACAGAAAACAACGAAGCAGACTCCCGATGACTTCCTGACCAAACCGCTTGCGCGGACGGGTGAAGTAGAAATGAACCAATTCATAGAAATGCTCCATCTGCTCTAACGGCTGGTCTTCTGGAATCTTTAAGATATTGGTGTTATCCACATAGAGTGCGCGGTTCCATATCGTGATATAGGTCCTGAGCTGTCTCTTCACCAAGCGGTCACTCATACAAGCTATACGACATTGGAAATCAGGCGAAATCATCAAGTTGCCAATCAGCGCATGACTCTGCACAATGGCCAGTTCGCGCTCCTTCACAGTCATCTGCCGGCCATTCACCTCGAACTGCAGTTTACCTTTCAGACAGAAAAGGATTACATTCATTCCCATCTTCATGGTATTGAATTCCGGAATCTCACGGATATCTGTCAGAAAAGCCAGGTCACCATCCTGATAATCCACAGAAATAAAGTGGCCGTCGATATCGGAAATATCGACCACCCGTTGCCCGTCAGTTTTTACCGCTTTTTCTTGATTTGCCGCCACTTGCTCAATCCATTAGCTTTTTATTCCGCAAAGGTATTCATTTTGTATCAATAATAACGTTCCTTTTCACTGAAAAAATGTTCCACTTTCCAAATAAAGGAAAAATCAACATCAATAACAGCCGATTGGAACACTAACAATTCAAATAAAATAGCCATTTTTGCAGAATAATAGTAAAAAAGAAAAAGAAAATATAAAGAAATGAGAGAAATCAGAACACAAAGATGGCTATTTTACGCTATTGTCTCCCTATTTTTATTGGCCAGTTGCACCAACGGCAAAAAAGAACAAAAAGAAATGCAGATACCTGTACAAACGGAAACCGTAAGGCGCTCCTTGAATGATGCAGGAACCACCTATGTGGGACAAGTGGAAGAACAGTCGGCCACCGCCGTGAGTTTCACCAGTATGGGCACGCTCAACAGGGTTTTCGTAAGTGAAGGCCAGTGGGTGAAGCGCGGTCAACTACTGGCTACAATCGACCCCACTTCGGCGCAAAATGCACTGGCCAGCGCCAAGGCGCAACTCTCTCAGGCCCATGATGCCTTGGAACGCATGAAAATGCTCCATGACCAGGGTTCGCTCACCGACATCAAATGGGTGGAAGTACAGTCGCAGGTGGCACAGGCTGAAGCCCAGTACAGACTGATGGAAAAACAGGTGAAAGACTGTCGGCTGCTGGCCCCCGTAAGCGGCGTCATTGGCAGTGGTGTAAAGTCGGCCGGTGAGTCGGCCCTCCCCGCAGAACCTGTTGCCAGGATTCTGAACATCGACCGTGTGAAGGTGCGCTTCTCTCTTCCCGAACAGGAGATGAGCCAACTGCACAGTGGGGCCCACGCCCTTATCAGCGTGGCGGCCTTGGGTGGCGAAACCTTTCACAGCCATTCACTTACGAAAGGTGTAGAGGGCGACCTGATGACCCACACCTATACCGTCTATGCCCATGTCAACAATCCCGGCCACAGGCTGCTGCCAGGCATGGTCACCAGTGTCACCTTCTCTTCCTCCAATGCCAATCCTCAAATCTCCGTTCCCGCACGTTGTGTAGGACAGAATCCGAGCGGTTCACAATTTGTTTGGACGGTCATCAATGGAAAGGCTCATCAGCAAAAGGTGAAGGTCGGAGAATCCAGGGGCAACCGCTTGGTTATCACCGAGGGTCTGAAAGAAGGCGACAAGGTAATCACGGAAGGTTATCAGAAGGTGGGCGAAGGCTCATCGGTTGAGGGCTGATAGTTTATGGTTTAGAGTTGATTGTTTTCATCTATGGCAAAGAAACAGAAACACGGCAACTGGATAGCAGGACTGATGCGCAACTATCGGTTGACTTCGCTGCTCATCATCATGCTCTTCGTATTTGGACTGTACGGACTCGACCAAATGCCGAAAGACTCGTTCCCCACGTTCACCATCAGGCAAGGTGTGGTGGTAGCCATCTATCCCGGAGCCTCTGCGGAGGAAGTGGAGCAACAGGTCGCCAAACCTTTGGAACGCTATCTCTTTCAATTTAAGGAGGTACGACGTGAAAAGACCACCAGCACTTCGTCCAACGGCATGTGCATGGTGATGCTCGAACTGAACGAAGAAGTCAACAACAAGGATGAGGTATGGTCAAAAATCAAGCACGGACTCAATCTCTTCAAACAGCAACTGCCCCAAGGGGTGCTTGCCCTGATAGCAAACGATGAGTTCGGTGACACTTCAGCTTTGCTGATTGCCCTGGAGAGCGAAAGCCGTTCTTATCGCGAGCTGCACGGATATGTGGACCACCTGTCTGACGAACTCCGGAAAATCAAGACCGTCAGCAATGTGCGCATCTACGGCGACATCAAGGAACAACTGACACTCCATGTGGATCACAAAAGACTGTCTGCATACGGCATCAGTACAATGCAACTCTATCAGAAGCTCAATGCCGGCGGATTGATTCTCCCCACGGGTTCCCTATCAAATCAGCAGCAGAACGTGCCTATCCACGTGAGCGGTACCATCAACTCCGAAGAGGAGGTGGGCAACCTTATTATATATACGGATGCCCAGAACCATGTGGTAAGGGTACGCGACGTAGCAACCATCCAACGGGAATACGACCGTACAGAGAGTTATATCGAACAGAACGGGCATCCCTGTATCATCGTCTCCCTGGAGATGCGTGAAGGCAACAACATCATGAAATACGGCGAGACCGTCAACCGCCTACTTGATGATTTCCGTGAAAACGTATTGCCAAAGGATGTCACCATCACCCGTATAGCCGACCAACCTAAGGTGGTGGGCGACTCAGTGAAGGACTTCCTCCTGAACCTCATCGAATCGATGATTGTCATCATCCTAGTGATGATGGTGCTCTTTCCCTTCCGCACTGCCGTTGTGGCTGCCATCACCATTCCCCTTTCCACCTTCATCAGCGTAGGCATCATGTATCTGCTGGGTATCCCCCTCAACACAGTAACACTGGCAGGGCTTATCATCGTGCTCGGTATGATCGTGGATAACTCCATCGTGGTGCTCGACGGTTATCTGGAATATCTCGGCAAAGGGTACAGCCGATGGCATGCGGCCGCCGAGAGTGCGCAGCACTATTTCTTCCCGATGCTGCTGGCCACGCTCTGTATCTGTGCCATCTTCTATCCTTTCCTGTTCATCTTCAACGGACAGTACAGGGAATTCATCAACGGACTGCCGCTCACCATTACCATCAACCTGATGGTGTCACTGTTGCTGGCTGTCGTCGTGATTCCCATCATGGAGTTCTCTCTGATAAAACGTGGAAACTCCGGCAATTCCGGAGAATCAGGGCATTCCGGCCGAATCACCCGCTGGGTGCAGAACACCTATAACCATGTCCTTGACTGGACCTTCCGCCATCCGTGGCTGACTATTGGAGGAGGTTTGGCTATCGTACTGGTTTCCTTCCTCATCCTCACCCAACTGAAATTCCGCTCCATGCCCTATGCCGACCGCGAACAGTTCGCCGTGGAGATTTTCCTTCCCGAAGGTAGCGGACTGGCGGAAACGAAGACTGTTGCTGACAGCATTTACAATGCCCTGAAACAAGACGAACGTGTTTTATACATTACTTCGTTTATCGGCTGTTCGTCACCACGCTTCCAGACATCCTATGCCCCTCAGGTGGGCGGAAAGAATTTCGCACAGTTCATCGTGGCTACACCTTCCGTGAAAGACATGAAAGCCGTGCTCGACAAGTTTGAGCCGCTCTATACAGACCGTTATCCGAATGCACTCGTGAAGTTTAAGGAACTGGACTTCCAGAACGTTGAGACTTTCGAATTCCGGTTCTATGGCGAAAACATCGACTCGCTCCACACAGTAGCTAACCGCCTGATGGAGTATATGCGGCAACAGCCCGAACTATTCTGGGTTCATTCCGACTATGAACAGCCGAGGCTGCTCACCGAGGTTACACTAAATCCGACGGCTGCTGCCCAGCAAGGAGTGGATCGTGCTACAACAGCCATGAGCATTGCCATGCTGACAGGTAATCTCAACGTGGGCACCATCTGGGAAAAAGACTACGAAATGCCCATCGTTATCAAAGACCGCCAGCGCGAAAACCTGCCGATAAGTGGTGTAGGCGATCTGCCTATAGTCAGCAAACTGTCCGGTTTATCCGGCAATTCCGGGATATCCGGCATCCACCCCCAGGCTACCCTGCTTCGTCAGGTTGCCGATATCCACCCCGTCTGGAGCGAAGAGAAGATCGTTCGCCGATGTGGTGAACGCTGTATTTCGGTCAAGGCGGAACCACGCCGCGGCGTCCTGCCCTCAAAGGTGGAAAGCCGTATTGAGGAATTCATCGACAATGACCTCCAGATTCCTCATGGAGTCCGCTCCGAAATCGGCGGTATCGTGGAAGCCAATGGCGAACTGATTCCGCAGATTATGGTCGGCATGTTGGTGGCCTCGCTGATTATATTCTTCTTTATCTTGTTCAACTTCAAGCGTTTCGGCATTACTTTCGTCTGCATTGCCGCCATCAGCCTTGCCTTCCCGGGTATGCTGCTCGGACTGTGGGCCATGAACCGCATGCTGGGCTTGACGGCTGTATTCGGCGTAGTGACACTGATGGGTATCATCATGCGTAACGAGATTCTCATCTTTGAGCATGCCGATGCCCTTGTGAAGAAGGGCTGGAGTGTTCGCGACGCTGCCTATGATGCCGGCAAGCGCCGTATGGTGCCTATCTTCCTAACCACTGCCACCACCGCCGTGGGTGTCATTCCGATGATCATCGCCGGCACATCGTTCTGGATGCCTGTGGGCGTCAGTATCTTCGCAGGTGGTATCGGAGCCCTGATTCTTGTGGTCACGATGCTCCCCGTGGTCTATTGGAAGACGAGAAGTGAGAAGAGAATTGAAAAAAAGAAATAATGAAAAAATGAGACATTTAATTATAACCGTCCTATGTTTTGCGAACTGTTGCCTGGCAGTCGCCCAACATCGTTATACCCTCCATCAATGCAAACAGGAGGCGCTGAAGAACAATATTGCCATCCGCAAGGCTGACAACAACATCCGAAGTGCGGAAGAACAACACAAGGAAGCCTATACCAACTACTTCCCCAACGTGTCGGCATCGGGAGCATACTTTCATGCCAACAAGGCACTTGTAGAAGGTACGGTCAATCCGGCCGAATACATCCCTGCCGAGGCTGCTGCAATCATTCCCGCTGAGATAGCAGGTATGTTCGGCAACCCTATTCCCTTCAGCATGATGAAACACGGTTTGCTGGGCAGCGTGACCGCCTTACAACCAGTTTTTGCCGGCGGACAAATTGTTAATGGCAACCGGTTAGCCAAGGTCGGAGTAGAAGCCAGCCAACTGCAACGACAGTTGTCTGCACGCGAAGTGGAACATACCACCGAGCAGTATTTCTGGCAATTGGTACAACTCCAGGAGAAACTCAACACCATCGATGCCGCCCGCCGCAATCTTGAAAGCATCGAGAAAGACGTAAGGACGGCCATCAAGGCCGGCGTTGCGCTGAACAACGACTTGCTGCAAATACAACTCCACCAGAATGAACTGGCCAGTCAGCGCATCGAGTTGGAGAACGGCATCAGCATCAGTAAGATGGTGCTGGCCCAATATATTGGCATTCCTTATCAGGAGAACTTCAACATCCAGGCTCCTGCCATTGATAAAAACTCAGGACGGCAGACTGCCTCCCAACTGTTAGAAAAGGAGAGCCTGCTACCCTCTTTGCCTGAATACCAACTGTTGGAAAAGAACGTTCAGGCCAACCAGCTCCAGCAGAAGATGGAATTCGGAAAGAATCTGCCCACGGTGGCCGTCGGTGCAGGCTATATCTACAACGACCTGATGGACAAGGGCGTCAACCGCGGACTGCTGCTGGCACAGGTCAGCATTCCCATCAGCCAGTGGTGGGGCGGTTCCCACGCCGTGAAGCGGAAAAAGATTGCCGTGCAACAGGCTCAAGAGGAACTTGAAAACAACCGACAGCTATTGCTCATCAACATGCAGGCTAAATGGAACGCACTCGATGCCGCCCAAAAACAGTTGGACATTGCCCGCCAGAGCATTGAGCAAGCCGAAGAGAATCTCCGCATACAGACCAACTGCTACAAAGCCGGCACACTTACCATGAGCGATCTGCTACAAGCTCAGACACAGAGTCAGCAGGCTCACGACCGTTTCACGGAAGCCTATACCAACTTGCAATTAAAAGCCCTCGAATACCGTCAGGCTACTGGACAACAATAAAACCTAACTTTACGATGAGCGAAGAAAAACTAAACATCAATCAATGGGCCGAAGAAGACCGGCCTCGTGAGAAACTAATGCGGATGGGAGCCGAGGCACTGAGCAATGCCGAACTGCTGGCCATCCTAATCGGTTCCGGCTCCCCAAAAGAAAGTGCCGTGGATCTGATGAAGCGCATACTCAACGATTGTAAGAACAACCTGAATACTTTGGGGAAGATGAGCATCCACGAACTGCAAGAGTATAACGGCATGGGACCGGCCAAAGCCATCACGGTGCTTGCTGCCTGTGAACTGGGTAAGCGGCGGCAGGCTGAGAAGATACAGGAAAGGGAGGATCTGGGCTCACCCCGGGCTATCTATGAATTCATGCATCCCAAGATGCAGGACCTGGACACAGAAGAGGCCTGGGTAATTCTGATGAACCAGAACTACAAACTCATCAAGGCGGAACGTCTGTCACATGGGGGCATCACAGAGACTGCCGTCGATGTACGCCTCATCGTGAAGGCTGCCCTTATGAACAATGCCACGATTGTGGCCCTCTGCCATAACCATCCGTCAGGCAACACCCGTCCAAGTAAGGACGATGACCGTCTGACGGAACGTGTAAAGAAAGCCTGCGAAATGATGCGACTCTACCTGCTCGACCACGTCATCGTGACCGACGGCAATTACTACTCTTATCGCGAGCAGGGTAGATTGTAAGCAGATTTACCCCGTTATTTAGCGATTGCCCTACTGAACTCTTCAACGCTGATTCTAACAGGCTCAACCATGAATTCTGGACGGTTATAGCTTTTCAATAAATACGTGTTTAGCTCAGGGTCTTCCTGCGGCAGCAGGAAAGCCTTTTCCACTTTTCCGTTATTGAAATAGGAGAAATAGACACGACAGAAGTTGCCGTCTTCACGGCGGCTGGCAACCATAATCCAATGTCCGTTACTCGACCATGTCGGGTAGCTGTCAGCAAAGCCCTCACTATTCAGACTGGCAAGATCGAGTGGCAGAGAGTCTTGTTCGTCGAGCGGCAAACAGGCAATGTCGGCATCGTTGTGCCTGATATGGAAGCAGCCGTACTTACCCAAGGCAAAGAGCAGATAGCGGCCATCGGGACTGATGCGCGGCAAGGTAGCACTCTTATCCTGCGAAACAGCATCAAAGACGAGTTCCTCCTCACCAAAGCTGTGCGAGGCTTCATCGAATGGACGGCGACACAGGTTGTATTGCACTTTTTCGTAAGTAAACCTGATATCCTTGTCGCGTAACTCTTCAGGAAGTGGAACCGTCTTACAGTAATAGAGATATTTGCCGTCGGGCGACCAAGTAGGATAGACCTCCAACGTGGTGGAGTCATTGCATACGATGCTCACAGAGTCTGTTTCCACATCGTATAGGATGATGTCACTGGCAAGGTCGAAGACCTCAATTTTGTTAGGATTCAATGTATGAAATGACTGACGCGTCTTACAGGCCGCAAAGGCTACCAACTTGGCAGTTGGGTGCCAGGCAGGATAAGCTCCTCCAGAAATGGTATAGTCGCGTCTCAGATCTACTTTAGAGACCTTACCGTCATTCACAATCACAGTACCTCCATTGGAGAGACGCACATGAAAAAGCATGTTATCAGTTTTGTAATTCTGATAGCTATGACAGTTGATGCACTGGCCTCTTCTTCTGTCATTACTGGTAATTTCGTTATTGAAAATCTGTGTCTCTTCGAAGGAAGTAAGATTGCGCTGGGCTATCTCCATGAATTCCCATGCGACATACGATGGTTCGATAAGTCGATAAGATATGTATTCATCGATAGGCTCTGGGGCTACATGTACCTCAAACGGGTTAAACGAAAGCCATTCACCCTGTTTCTTGCCCCAAACCTCAACCTTGATGCTTTTACCTTTCGATACACTGAGCATAGTATGCCATTCCGATTCAGGAATCTGCACCTTCACTCCCTTGCCGTAAGTCTGCTGCTGACCATCAGGCGTTGTAAAACGGGTCACACATTCTTCGTACTCACCAGCAGGGAGCATGAAGTTGAGTGGCGCAATATTGCAAGGAACAGTGACATTACAATAGTCAGGGTAGATGGCAGGCAGAATCTTTGCCGCTTTGGACGTAGAGGGCACATCGGGGTGATTCACACATGAAGACAATAACAAACTCATGGCAACAGCCAGAAGTAGGAAATGGGGGTAGATATTTCTTTTCATTGTTGACTTATGATTGAACTTCATTGTGATGATTACCGTTTGGAATAAAAATTTTACTTCCGAAGACGTTGTACCACCAATAGGTATCTCCATATTCCTTACGCAGTTCTTCGGCTATCTTTTCAATATTCATTCCAGACTTTGCCAGTCTTTCCAGAGTAGCCCAGAACTGTTTGTAACGGTCGTAAACAGTCTGCTCCACAGGGAGCATCATCCGCTTTTCTTCCGGAGCCTTATCCATGTACATAATATAAGCCTCTTGCGCATGCACAGGAAATTCCTCGTTCATGTGCAGCTTCACATATTTGCGCAGCGCTGGCCAGAAACGACGTGAGTCACAGCGTAACATCGCATAAAACAACACCTGTTCCGAAGCCACCTTACTTTCGTTTGCATTCCAGAGGCTGACAATATTGATAATATAACTGTCGCTGTTCTCCACACCGGTGAGTTCGTCGGAATAAGCTTTCTGCAGTTCCTTTATGTTTGCTGTGACCGGTGCAGGCTGCCAGTTGCCGTAAAAGGGATGATGGTGAAGCAAGGTAGTATAGCGTTCCACCAGTTTCCTATCTCCGACAGCCAGGGCACAGCGGGAAAGCGTCTTTAATATGAAGGGCGAGAAACCATATTGTATGCCATTTTCAAAACTCAAGTGGATGGCTTCATTTATCATCCCGTAGTTGTAATAGACTATAGGCGAAGCAATTTCCAAAAGAGTGACATGGAGCGAATCTGGATTGTTGAGTTTAGCTGCGTCATTTTCCAATTTGAATGAACGGTCGAGCAGACCACCTTCGTTCATCAGGGCAATATTCTTGAGGAAGACCATCGCGCGGGTAGGTTTCGGATTCTCCTCCGCCATACGGAGAATCTCTTTCCAGTTGTTATCCTCGGCATGGCGCACCATGCGCATCTCGTCGATGTAGTTCTGGTCGCAGTACTTCAGCGATAAAGTAAAGATGACGCCTGCAAGGCAAGAGATAAGAGGTATGAGGTATGAGGTAAGAGGTTTCATCTCACGCAGAACCGCCCCCTTAATCAATGGGATGAGCATAGAAACGATACCAAGCGCCCAGAATGGAATGGAAAGACGTTTGGTCATATCGCTTGGGGTTATAAAATGAGGTAAGCCTGCCAATACGACATCATCGAATTTAAGATTCGAATAGAGTAAGGTATGCCAAATACTGGCAGTAAAGAGCAACAAGACGAGACCTAAAAGTTCACGCCACGTTGGCTTTTCTGCAAATGCCAGACATAAAACAAGAAGCAAAGCGAACCACCCTAATACCGGATAGAGGCAAAAGCCTAATAGATACCAAACAAAATGCCATTTGCGAGGCGTGCTACGTGCTACCCACAAAAGCAGCAGCATGATGAGATAACCTACCGACTGTGAGAACCAGTAACCTCTGATGGTAGAGATATAAAGCCAATAGCCTAAATCGACAACAGAGGTAAGCAGACAGGCAACAGGCAAAAGCATCAAAGCAACGGCATTTCCTTGCAGCCGGAATGCCTTCATACCCACGAAGAAGATAAGTACCCAGATAACCGCCAGCAACCCAGCTCCGAGAGCCGGATAATAGAAGAACTGTGTGAGCCAAGCTCCTACATACTGCATCAGGCCAAAAGGCTTTGACATAAGCGTATGGAAGAAAGGGGACCCGTAAAGGAACTCGGAACGTTCGTGTGCCGTGTAGAACACCTCTAGATTGATGTATAGTATATATACAACAAATGATATGAAGGCCAAAAGGCTTACATAGAGAATGGCCCCAGATGCTTTGCTTTTTGTTGTCATTGATTTTGCTTTAAAAGGCTGACTCATTTGATTGAGTCAGCCTATTTATAATTATACCGATAAGGAATGATTATTCCTCATAGTAAACGGACTTGATGGTACAGCTACCGGAAGTGACCATGAGACAAAGGTCATGAGATTGGCCATTATTACCTTTTGCACAAACCTTAGCTATGCTCTCGGTAAGTTGAAGTTCATTCAGGCCAGAAATCCATTTCACATGTGTTTCACTGCCGTCAGCATTAAAATTGTCCCACCAACCAGACATTACTCTGACATCTAAATCTGAAGAGGCATCAGCAATGTCGAAGATGAGCGTCTTAAAGCCCCAATAAACATCATCACTCAGGAATGGGAAATGTGCACCTTCACCATCGCTGAAACGCAAATCATTTGAAACCCAGTTAGCAGGAACAAATGGTGGCTGAGCTGCCGGGTCTTCTCCATAGATATAAATCTTCTGGAGTGGATCAGTGATTTCCTCGCATGTTACAGGAAATTGGGCAATAACCTCAGTACCATCAGCACAAACGCCAATGAGGTTGACGGTATAACTACCAAGCTTCATCTTCTTTTTAGCATAGTTTCCGACGAAATCCTTTCCACCAATATCCCACTTGGCATTCACTGGTGCAGAAGTCGTACAGGAAATAACATTACCATTCTTGCCACTGGGTGCCTTGTCAACAGTGACAGTACTCATAGCCTTAAGCTCATCAGCAGTAATATGACCTCCATTGCCGATATCCTCCGAAGTAGGATCGCAGGCTACAAACGCACATACTGCGGCAAATAGCAAAAATATCTTTTTCATATTGATTACTAAATTATAACATTAATAAAGTGTCTTATATTGTGTCTCAGGATTAGCAGCATCCCAACCAGGGTTCTGCTTAAGTTTACCATTCTTCACCGTAATCTCACTTTGAGGTTTAGCCAAGAATCCATTGGTATCGATATAACGCTTAGACCAAGAACAAGTCATGTGTGCCATTGAACGTTTGTTGGCCTTATCGCCAAGGCAGACAATCTGCTTACCAGCCTGAGCCTGCAGAGCCTTAGGAGCGTACGAGCCCTCGGAAGGTTTGTTACCTGTCCAACGGCGCATGTCGTTGAATCGAATACCTTCGAAACAGAATTCCCAACGGCGCTCGTCCTGAACAGCCTTCAGAGAATATGCAGTCTGAGGTACACCTGCACGCTTTTGAACCTGATTCATGTACTGAGCATCACCGGTGAGCTCGGTAAGCATCAGAAGAACGTCAGGATAACGCATCAGGTAGAAATCCTCGAAGTGGTCACCCTGCATCTTGTTTTCAAGTGAGCTTCCGGTATAACCTTCTGCTAGGGCCCACCATGTATCGTTGTTCGCACCACCGGCGTCAAGATTCACCTCGGCGTATTTCTTTACAGAATAGCCAGACTCCTCACAGTCATCCTTCTCGTAAGTATAGTTTTCGAGTTCATTGTTGAGGTCAATCAGAGAAGCGCGTTTACGGAGGTCGGTATATTCTTTACCTTGTCCACCACTAATCTCGGCAGCTGTCCAATCGTCCCAGATATTACATGAAGGAGTACCCTGACCCCAACCCTGGTTAAACGGATAAGTGAAGTTACGGTCACCATTCTGTGCGGAAGCACCGTTACGAAGTCCCCAGAACACAGAGATGTAGTTAGAATACATACGCTGGGCGTTGTATGATCCACTGATAGACCATGCTGATGCATTCATAAACTGAACCTGGAAAAGTTCCTCGGTGTTACCGTTACCCATGCCAGGCTGGTCGAAGCAATTCTTACGGTCCATGTCTGCGATGAATTCGTATGCATGGTTCTCGCCATCATGTGCCTCATCCCAAAGAAGACTGTTAGAGTACTGCCAAAGTGAACGGAAGTCCTCGCAAAGCTTGTAACGACCACTGCTAACAATGTCCTTCAGACCAGCAACAACATCAGCCTGAGAAAGAGAACCGCCTGAACAACCCTCTTGCTCCACAAGATCAATGGCAGGGCCAGAACCTCCAGCCAATTCACCTGCATTCTTATAGAAACCAGCCCAGAACATATAGGCACGTGCAATGAAAGCCTCGGCAACATACTTATTGGCGTGACCATCACCAAAACCTCTTTCTGTACCCATGAGATTCTTTCCTGAAATCATATCTGAAAGAATCTGCGGATAGATAGCCGTTTCTGCGTCAGCCTGCTCTTCCATCTCAGGAGTAACTACTGAAGAAGTGATCAAAGGCACGTCACCAAACAACTGGCTGAGCCAGAGGTAATAAAGACCACGCATGAAATAAGCCTCGCCAAGGAGTTGGTTACGCAGTGACTTTTGGTCATCTCTCCAAGGCACATTATCGATAGTCTCAATAGCAGAAGTGGCACGAGCAATGCCGCCATAGAGAAGTTTGTAAGGCTCGGCATACTGATTAACACTCATCTCTACAAGATGGTGGAGAGACTTCACCTTGTTGTCCTGCAGACCGCCACTGCCGTAGCAGTTGTCTGACATAACTTCCCACCAAAAGAAGATATTCTGGTTATCGCTGTCGCCGCCACCCATGGTATTCATGATTGCATAGGTTGCTGAAAGTTCTGATTCTACATCCGCAACCTTACCGGGGAACACAGCATCGGTAACCTCTGTTTTACGAGGATCTGTGTCCAGCATGTCGTTACAAGATGTGAACAAGGTTGCTGCTGACAAAACAGCAAACGCTGATAAAATATATTTTTTCATAACTTATTTGTCGAATTAGAATTTGATACTAGCACCAATCAGATAAGTACGAGACGGTGGATAAAGACCGAGGTCGATACCTGATGCCCAAGTTACGTCACCACCTGCGTTACCAACTTCAGGATCGAGGCCTGTGTAACCAGTGAAGGTAACGAGGTTCTGAGCCTGTACATAGAGACGGAGTTGCTGGAACGGGCAAGACTTCCAGATGTTCTTGAAGTCGTAACCGAGCGTAACGGTCTTAATCTTGAAGTAGTCTGCATCCTCCATATAACGGATAGAATTCCAGATAGTGTTTTGGTGACCAGTTGCAGAAATACGTGGCTGGGAGTTGGATGAACCATCACCAACCCAACGGTTCAAGATAGTCGTGTCGTAGTTCTGGTAAGGAGTGTCGCCATAAGAACGATAAGAACGCATAACCTGCATTCCGAATGCACCTGCACCATTGATAGCGAAATCAAGCCCCTTCCAGGAGAAGCCAAGGTTGATACCAAGCGTAATATCAGGATTAGGATTACCAATCTCATGGCGGTCGCAAATGTCATTGCCATCAGCGTCAATAGCCTCAGCGTAAGTAATCAAACCATCACCATTCCAGTCGTCCCAGATACAGTCACCAGGCATTGCATTGTCGAGAACAGCCTTGCCTGCAGCACGTGCAGCATCAATCTCTGCCTGATTCTGCCAGATGCCGCTGTAAGACATTCCGTAGAAGTAACCGATAGGATGGCCTTCCTCCATACGAGAAATATATTCAGTACCCTGTGAAAGGATACCACCATTACCGTTAACATAGTGGTTCAAGTTGTTTACGCGAATCACCTTATTCTTATTGGTAGCAAAGTTCACGCCAATGTTGTAACGGAAGTCCTTACCAATCTGGTCGTCCCATGTAACAGCAAGTTCAATACCTGTATTACGGATGTCACCACCATTGAAGTAAGGAGGCTCTTTACCTTGGTCATACTGAGGATCCTTAACAATAAGCAGGTCTTTGGTGGTCTTCTTATACCAGTCGAAGTTTACACCCAGACGGCTGTTGAGGAAACGGGCATCAAAACCGAAGTCTAACTGCTCAGAGGTTTCCCAAGTAAGGTCGGGGTTGGGAACATTCTTAGGATATGCTCCAGGATTAGGAGTACCAGAAACAGAGGTTGCCAGGTCTGAACCGAACTTGTAACCGCCTACACTTGACATAATGATAGGAGTGATGTACTGGTATTTTGACACATTACAGTTACCATTCTGTCCCCAAGATGCACGGAGTTTGAAGAAGTCCATCCAGCTCTTAGTGCTCTGCATGAAAGGTTCGTTGGTAACTACCCAACCGGCAGACACAGAGGGGAATACGCCCCAACGCTTGCCGTCGGCGAAATGGCTTGAACCATCATAACGCACAGTAGCGGTAGCCATATAGGTTTCATTCCAGTCCCAACTTACACGACCGAACCAAGAAGCGAGATAGTCTTCATCGTTTGGATTACCAGTAAGAGAAGCGTCAGTGGCTTTTTCAAGAATAATGTTCGAAAGCCATGCAGAATCCCAATCTCTTAACGAAGCGAGTTGTGAGCCATAAGCAATCTTGTTGCTTCCACCGAGGTTTGTACTCCATGCAGTACTCTCATAACTCTGACCCACCATAGCACTGATCTTATGACCGGCAAGAATAGGAAGATCATAGGTAAGCGTATTAGTAACAGACCAATTGGTGCTCAGCCATGTGCTCTGGTTAACACTATAGTTATTTACGATAGCAGCACCCTCTGATGGAGCACGTGGTGTTCCGAAGTTACGATAGGCACCCGAACCCCAGTTGTAGTTGAACTGAGAACGGAATCTCAGACCCTTGATGGGTTGGATAACTGCAAATGCTGTAGCACTAGTATTGATGTTACGGCTCTCTGCCATAGAGTTGAATCCACCCTTAGTGAGGTTTTCCCATGGGTTGTTGAACATAGCGGGAAGCCAGCCCTTACCATGAGTGAGTTCACCGTCAACATTCTGCCAGTTATAAATCTCACCTTTATCATCATACTGTGGCAGAAGCGGAGAAGTCTGCATCAGGCTGTGGATGTAACTCCAGTACATACCGTCTTCAGCCAAGTCGTGACTCTTGTTATAGCCGATAGAGATGTTCTCACCGATGGTGATAGCATCGAAGTCCTTGGCTTTCAGGAGTACGTGGTCGCTGTTCACGCGGATAGTGTGGCGCTTATAGAAAGAAGCCATGTCAGCACCCATGATACCTTCGTTACTAGTATAGGTATAAGACATAGCAAACTTTGAACGGTCTGAACCACCGGTCAGTGTTACAGAATGATTCTGCTGTACGGCATTCTTGTTGGTGAACAAATCCCACCAGTCAGTGCCTTCCCAGCCGTTAGCAACCTTGGCGAGAACGTCAGCAGGAACACTACTAGCCCAGTCCATCTTGGAACCAGATGTATTAAAAGTATACTCGTCCATAATGGTCATATACTGCTGTGCATTGAGCAACTGAGGACGTTTGTAAACGTTAGACCAACCCATAGCACCATTGTAACTGAGCTCTATCTTACCGGCCTTACCCTGTCGTGTGGTAACGAGAATAACGCCGTTGGCAGCACGGGCACCATAGATAGCAGCGGAAGCAGCATCCTTCAGCACGTCAATACTCTCGATGTCAGCAGGGTTGATGTCACCAAGATTTCCACCAGCCACACCGTCAATAACGTACAATGGAGATGTGCTACCATTAGTACCTTTACCACGGATGACTACATTGTAACCCTTACCAGGCTGAGATGAACTCTGGGTAATCTGTACACCAGGAGAACTTGACTGCATAGCTTCGAGTGCATTGGTGGTGTTCAGCTTAGCGATGTCCTCACCCTTTACCTGAACAGTAGCACCGGTAACCAGCTTTTTCTTCTGAGTACCATAACCGATGACTACGACTTCGTCGAGGTTAGTGTTGTCCTCTTCCAAAGTCACATCGATGCGGCTTTCATTGCCAACTCGAACCTCATAGGACTTAAATCCAACGTAGGTGACAACCAACGTGGCATTCGGCCCTACACTGAGAGAATAGTTACCGTCGAGATCGGTAACTGTACCATTACTTGTGCCCTTTTCCATAACGCTGGCGCCAATAACGGGACCCGTGGCGTCAACTACTGTTCCGGACACTTTCTTCGTCTGCTGAACCGACTGAACGGATTTCACAGCAGAGTCAGCCATTGCTTGAGGTGACCAAAGCAATCCTGCGATTGCGCAGACACCAGCCAGCAACGCTGTCTTTCTAAAGTTCTGATTCATACTTAAGTTGTTTAAGTAATAGTTGATATAAAAATTGAAAAATGAATAATTCAAAAAGATGTTTTTTAGGTTTTTAACGGCGCAAAATTAATTAAAACTTCTATTACATTATATTATAATATGATTCCCAAACTTTCGCTTTTGTCTCACTTTTACATCTGCAGATAGAAATGTTACATACAACAAAGTTTTTACTACGCAAAGAAATGCAAAATCAAGTAATTCTGCCTCAATTCGATGGAAAACCACAGTGTGAAATAACACCCTCGAACAAAAATAAGACAATTCTTTGCACACTTTACGGTTTTTTCGTAACTCTGCGCCATAACGGCGCGAAGATACTTGCGCTCGACAAAACAAATTAAAAACAAGTTTTATTTGTTTTTGTGCTCGCTTATTCGTATCTTTGCCCACAAATTAATAAAATAATGACACAAGAAGAGAAAACAAGCATTGAGGAACGCATTGTGGATGTGCTGAAAACGGTTTATGATCCGGAGATTCCCGTGAACATCTACGACCTCGGCATGATCTATAAGATAGACATGCAGGAGGATGGAACACTGGAAATGGACATGACCTTCACGGCTCCCAACTGCCCGGCAGCCGACTTTATATTAGAAGATGTACGCACGAAAGTGGAAAGTGTGGAAGGCGTAAAGACCGCCAACGTAAATCTCGTGTTCGAGCCCGCATGGGATCAGAGCATGATGAGCGAAGAAGCACGTGTTGAGTTGGGATTCGACTAAAATGTAATATGAAGAAGAATATCTATATATTAAGCGATGCACATCTGGGCTCGTGGGCCATCGACCACGGCAGGATGCAGGAGCGCAGGCTGGTAAGGTTTCTTGATAACATCAAGGACAAAGCAGCGGCCGTCTATCTGTTAGGCGACATGTTCGACTTCTGGTACGAATGGAAATACACCGTACCCAAAGGCTACACACGCTTCCTCGGGAAACTGTCTGAACTTGCCGACATGGGAGTGGAAGTACATTTCTTTACCGGTAACCATGACATTTGGATGTATGGCTACCTGGAAGAGGAATGCGGTGTCATCCTGCACAAAAAACCCGAGACGGTGGAACTCTATAATAAGGTATTCTATCTTGCCCACGGTGATGGCCTTGGTGATCCCAACCGCAGTTTCCAGTTCGTACGAAGCATTTTCCACAACAAAACCTGCCAATGGCTCTTCACCCATTTCATTCCGCAGAGCTGGGCTATGAAGTTCGGACTATCCTGGGCCAAGCGCTCGCGTCTGAAGAGAGCTGACGGAAAAGAACCACCCTATATGGGCGAAGACAAGGAGTATCTGGTTCAGTACACCAAACAATACATGAAGGAGCACTCTGAGATAGATTACTTCATCTACGGTCATCGTCACATCGAGCTCGACTTGATGCTCTCCCGTAAAACCCGCATGATGATTATCGGTGACTGGATCTGGCAGTTCACCTACGTTGTCTGGGATGGCGAACATTTGTTCCTGGAAGAATACGTGGAAGGCGAAAGCCAGTTATAGCGCCCAAATTATTCATTTTACATAATTTAATTTGCATAATTCAAAATAAATAATTACTTTTGCATCATCAAAACACTAATGATGATGGAAAATCCTTTTATTGTAGTAGGCAAGATAAAGCCGGAATATTTCTGCGATCGACAAGAGGAGAGTCAACGACTGATTCGCCAGATGACGAATGGTGCCAATACTGTGATTATCTCTCCACGCCGACTTGGAAAAACAGGACTCATAGGCTATTGTTTCAACAACACCGAAGTACAAGAGAACTATATCACCATCTTTATTGATATCCTGCGCACTTCCAGCCTCAATGAACTGATATACATTTTGGGGAAGAAAGTCTTCGAAACTATAGGTACCCGTAGCCAACGACTTATGAAACTCATGGTGACAACCCTGAAGACACTGAATGGAAGCTTTGGTTATGACCCTATAAACAACACACCCACATTCGACATCAAATTGGGAGACATCACCAACCCCACCTATACCTTGGAAGAAATTTTCGCATGCATTGAACAAGCCGACAAACGGTGCATCATTGCCATCGATGAGTTTCAGCAAATAGTCAACTATTCCGAAAAAAACATCGAAGCCATTCTGCGTACACACATACAGCATTGCAGTAATGCCAACTTTATCTTTGCCGGAAGCGAACGACACATCATGAACGAAATATTTCTCGATACGGCACGTCCGTTCTACAATAGCGCAGAAATGATGATGCTGAAACCTATTGCCGAAACAAAATATAAGGAGTTTGTACAATACCATTTTAAGGCAAATGGTAAAAAAGTCGAGGAAGAGGCCATCGACCTTGCCTACCAATGCTTTGAAGGGAACACCTATTATCTGCAAAAAACATTCCGAACAGCATTTTCTGAGACAGAAAGAGGTCAATGTGTAGATAAAAAACAAGTTACCGAAATCATAGACCAAATGATTTCCGACAATAACCATCGCTACGGTGAAGTACTCTCACGACTGACCCTGCCACAGAAAGAACTGCTTTACGCAGTCGCCTCCGAAGGACGCAGTCGTCAGATTACCTCAGGAGCCTTCATCCGCCGTCATCATCTCCAGTCGGCAAGCAGTGTACAAGCAGCCGCAAAAAAGCTACTGTCATACGGATTACTTTCATCCGAGAACAGCGAGTACTACATCGACGACCAGTTGATGAAACTATGGCTGCAACAATCTTGATATTCCCTAATTTTGCATTTGCACAAAAAAGCCAACAAACAAGGCTGGCGGTTTCATACTAACGTAATCCACTATACCACAATCACTTACGGCTGAAGGCGCGCCTTCAGCCGCCTTCATACCACTTTCAGAGAGCCTAAAACCATCATCCTGCAAAAAAGATTATCTTTTCATGCTGTTCTGATAATATATCGGAAGTGAATTCATGATGTATTGCTTACGGATTCATTATAAATCGACAGTCAATACATTATCTATTTCATACCAAAACATTATCGAATACTAATACCCCTCTTATGAAGCCAAATGAAGGCGCGCCTTCAGCCGTAAACCACACCCCATCAATGCTTTACATGAAGATGAAGGCATGAAGGCCAACATATACTTTTCATACAGATGGTGATACACTATACAAAAGGGTGCATTCCCCTTGAACAGGAAATGCACCCGATGAAATGAATATAAATGTCTTGATTATTTCAGCAGGTTCATGGTGTCGGTGGCAATCATCAACTCCTCGTCGGTAGGGATGACTACGACCTTTACGCGTGAGTCGTCGGCAGAGATGACTACCTCCTCGCCACGCGACTTGTTCTTCTCTTCGTCGAACTTCACGCCCAGGAACTCCATGTCCTTGCAGACCTCGGAGCGCATGCTCATCTGGTTCTCGCCAACGCCGGCAGTAAACACGATGACATCGAGTCCGCCCATGGCAGCAGCATAGGCACCGATGTATTTCTTAATACGGTAGAAATACATGTCCTCAGCCAACTTAGCCTTCGGATCACCAGCCTTTGCAGCATTCTCCACGTCGCGCATATCGCTTGAACCGCCAGTAATACCAGCCACACCACTCTTCTTGTTGAGCAGATTGGACATACCGTCGGCATCGAGTCCGAGCTTCTTCTCAATGAAGGTCACAGCACCGCCATCAATATCACCGGCACGTGTTCCCATTACCAGTCCTTCCAGCGGAGTGAGACCCATGGAGGTGTCAATGCACTTGCCATCCTTCACGGCAGCGATTGAACCACCGTTACCCACATGACAGGTCACCATCTTGGTACCTTCGGCGGGAATGCCGAGGAACTCGCAGGCACGGGCCGACACATAGCGGTGGCTGGTGCCATGGAAACCATAGCGACGGATGCCGTACTTCTCGTAAAGTTCGTAGGGAATAGCATACATATAAGCCTTGGGAGGCATGGTCTGATGGAAAGCTGTGTCGAAGACACCCACCTGGGGAAGTCCAGGCATCAGTTCCTTTACGGCGTTCACACCCTTCAGGTTGGCGGGATTGTGGAGCGGAGCCAAATCGGAGCACTCTTCAAAGGCCTTAAGCACCTCGTCGGTAAGAATCACTGACTTGTTAAACTTCTCACCACCATGCACCATGCGATGACCTACAGCATCAATCTCATCGAGACTCTTGATGACACCAATCTCAGGATCGGTAAGCAGAGAGAGAATGAACTTCACGCCCTCGGTATGCTCGGGAATGTCGTGCATAATCTGCTTTTTCTCGCCATTGGGAAGCTTTACCTTTACAAATGAGCCATCCAAACCAACGCGCTCAGCACCACCGCTAGTCATCACACTCTTGTCGTCCATGTTGTACAGAGCGTACTTAATGGAACTTGAACCACAATTTAATACTAAAATTTTCATCTTTTAAAGTGAAGAGTGAAGAGTGAAGAGTGAAGAATTTGCTACCGCATTTCCTTGCCCCACACCTTCCACTCATTTATAAATTATTATTTTTCTTTATTGTCTTAATTGATGTAACCAGCAAGGCAATCACTTCGCTGCAATCAGTTGCCACGCTTTCGAACTCTTTATCAGAAAGAATACCGGTGTCGTGCAAGAGATTCAGCCAGTTCATTGTCTCGTTGGCCTCCTTGAGAGCTATGTGAAGTTTTGAAGCGAAGTCTGAAGCGCTTTGCGCAAATTCCGATTCATGTACGTTGGCAGAGATGGATGTGCCCGAACGCAGGATCTGCTTATAAATGGCTTGCAATTTCCAGTCGCACTCCGTGAAATGAAGAAACATTTTCACGATTCTGACTGCAAATGCATAGCTTTTGGTATGCAAGGGGCCACCTTCTCTTTTATAATGTACAATCATCGGGCGGCAGCAAATTCTTCACTCTTCACTTTTCACTCTTCACTTACTTAGCGTCCATAGCCTGGCAGGCGGTGATGGCTACCATGTAGTAGATGTCTTCAACGGAGCAGCCGCGAGAGAGGTCGTTAACCGGACGGGCAATACCCTGAAGGATGGGGCCAATGGCAATGGCGTCGCCTAAGCGCTGAACGAGCTTATAGGCGATGTTGCCTACCTCGAGGCAGGGGAATACCAGCACGTTGGCATTGCCGGCAATGTCTGAACCGGGAGCCTTCTTCTTACCAACGGAGGGAACGAGAGCGGCATCAGCCTGCAGTTCACCGTCGATCTTCAGGTTCGGATCCAGTTCCTTAGCCAACTTCGTGGCTTCTACAACCTTATCGACAACCTCATGGGTAGCAGAACCCTTCGTTGAGAAGCTAAGCATAGCCACACGGGGATCCTCAAAACCAGCAACACTCTTAGCAGTCTGAGCGGTGCAATAAGCAATCTGAGAAAGCTGTGCTGCATCAGGCATTGGCGTCACAGCCACGTCACCCACTACGAGTACGCCATTCTCTCCATACTGCTTTTGTTTAGAAATAAGCAGCATACCACCACTTACACAAGTGATGCCAGGAGCGCATTTGATAATCTGCAGGGCAGGACGCAGCGTCTCACCCGTAGTAGAAAGTGCACCTGAAATCTGTCCGTCAGCACCTTCTGTCTTAATAATCATACAGCCCAGATAGAGAGGATTCTTCACAAGTTCGCGAGCCTGCTCAATCGTCATACCCTTCTTCTTGCGAAGTTCTGCCAGTTTCTCAGCATACTCTTCACTGCGGTCACAGTTCTCGGGGTCAATCAGTGTTGCTTTGTCAATGTTAGTCAAGCCACATTCCTTAGCTAATGCATGAACCTTCTCAGGGTTACCAATAAGAATCAGATCGGCGATGTCTTCAGCCAACACACGGTCAGCTGCACGAAGTGTACGCTCCTCTTCTGCCTCAGGGAGCACAATGCGCTGCTTGTTAGCCTTAGCACGCGCAACAATTTGACTTAATAAATCCATAGTTAGTTGTTTTTAAATATCTTGTTTTGCAATGTTCAGTTCGCAAAAGTAACAAAAATAAATGAATCGGCGAACAGAAATCTGAAATATTTCTCAGTTTCTTTTGAAAACGTTTTCAGATATTCATCTCCTTCGTCAGGATGCTCTCCAGTTGTTCTGCGGAAAGACGAAGTTTGTATTCGCCTTTGATGGCAACAGAGATACGGCCCGTCTCTTCCGAAACGATGATGGCAACAGCATCGCTCTCCTGAGAGATACCCATGGCAGCACGGTGGCGAAGACCCAATTCTTTGGGGATATTCACGCTATGACTCACGGGCAGGATGCAACCTGCTGCGCGAATTCTCTTGTTGGAGATAATCATTGCACCGTCATGAAGGGGAGAATTCTTGAAGAAGATATTCTCTATCAAGCGCTGGTTGATGGCGGCGTCAATCACATCGCCCGTCTCCACGATATCATCCAACGGAGCGGAGCGTTCCATCACAATGAGGGCACCCACTTTCTGTTTGCCCATACTCATACAGGCCATCACTATCGGCATAATAGATTCCTTATCAGTCTTATCCTTTTTCTCTCCACCGAACGAGAAGAATCTCATCAGGCTCCGCATGCGTTGATTGGCTCCCAGATTATAGAGGAATTTCCGGATTTCGTCCTGAAAGAGGATTATCAGCGCTATCACACCCACACTGACCAGTTTGTCCATGATGCTTCCCAGAAGTTTCATTTCCAGAATCTGCGACACCAACAGCCACACCACGATAAACACCATGATGCCAATGAACACATTCAGCGAACGCGACTCCTTCATCAGCCGATAGATGTAGTAGAGCATCAAGGCCACGAGGACAATGTCGATGATATCTTTTATACCGAATTCAAACATATATAAGTTTCAGGTTTCAAGTTTCAGGTTTCCAGGTTTCAAGCATGAGACAATTTTCACCACTTCCACCGCTTCTTTCACGTCATGGACACGAAGGATGGAGGCTCCCTTCAAGAGGGCTACCGTATTCAGCACGGTGGTACCATTCAGAGCTTCGTCGGCGCTGTTATCTAAAAGCCTCCATATCATGGACTTACGGGAAACGCCAACCAACAGCGGTAGCCCCATCACGTTCAGTTTCTCCAGTTCGTTCATCAACTGATAATTTTGCGCTACGGTCTTTCCGAAACCGAATCCAGGATCCAGGATGATGTCCTTTTGCCCGAGATCCCGCAACTGCTGCACCTCCTTTGAGAAGGCCATCAGCGATTCCCTCAGCGTGCCGTGCGTAGACATTAATATATATGGTACGCCTAAACGGGCCACTTCTTGAAAGATTGCAGGCACTTTTCCCTCTTCTGCCACAAGCCCCTGATGACTGCCCTGGCAAGTCGTTGCACCATACGCACCCCGCACATCGCCTTCACTGACATCGTTGATAATATCGGCATCGAATTCCTCCACGACCATACGGGCCACCTCAGGGCGAAATGTATCGACGGAAATAATGGCATCAGGCTGTTCACGCCTCACGATGGGCAAGGCCATCCGCATACGCGAAATTTCCTCTTCAGAAGAAACCTGAGAAGCTCCGGGGCGTGTCGAAAAGGCTCCCACGTCAATCATAGAGCCTCCTTCGGCCACAATCTGGTTGGCCCGCTCTGCGATTTCCGACTCTGTCTGCTTGCGACTTCCGGCAAAGAAGGAATCTGGGGTAACATTGAGTATCCCCATCACGCACGGTTCACTGAGGCTGACTAACCGTCCCCTGCAATTCAGTGTGTAATCGCTCATATTCTGCAAAAGTATAAAGAATAATCGAAAAAAAAGTCCGTTTTACCTTTTTTATAAAAATAAGTTGTATTTTTGCACCATAATAAGACTCACGAAAATGGATATCAAAGAACTTTATAAGCTGTATCAGCAACATCCGGTTATCACCACCGACAGCCGTGATTGTCCTGCCGGAAGTATTTTCATTGCCCTCAAAGGTGCTGCCTTCAACGGCAATCAGTTTGCGGCTATGGCGCTGGAGAAAGGTTGCTCCTACGCCGTTATCGACGAACCCGAATACAAGCAAAACGACCGTTTCATCCTCGTTGACGACTGCCTGCAGACCTTCAAGGACTTGGCACGTGAACATAGACGCCAGTTCCAGATTCCTGTCATTGGCATCACGGGTACCAATGGTAAGACCACAACCAAGGAACTCATTTCCGCAGTGCTTTCTGAGAAATACAACGTGCTTTACACCCAGGGTAATTTCAACAATGATGTGGGCGTTCCGAAAACATTGCTCCGCTTAAAGCCCGAACATGAAATAGCCGTTATCGAAATGGGAGCCTCCCATCCTGGCGATATCAAGACATTGGTGGAAACCGTAGAACCTACCTGCGGACTCATCACCAACGTCGGCCGTGCACATCTCCAGGGATTCGGCTCTTTCGAGGGTGTCAAGAAGACCAAGGGGGAACTGTATGACTACCTTAAAAGTGAAGAGTTAAGAGTGAAGAGTGAAGAATGTTCTGATGGCACTGTGTTTATCAATGCCGATAATGAGCACCTAATGGAGATGGCTCGTGAACGAGGGCTGAAACATCTCGTGAAATACGGACAGGAGGCAGAGAATGTAGCCGTCAGAGGAAGGGTGACGAGATGTGATCCATTTCTGAATTTCGAATGGAAGAAAGAAGACTCTTCACTCTTCACTCTTCACTCTTCACTTATCGGCTCCTACAATATCGACAACATGCTGGCAGCCATTACCGTAGGACTGCAGTTTGACGTCAGCGAACAAGCCATTTGCCACGCTTTGGAAAACTATGTACCAAGCAACAACCGCTCACAACTGACCATCACCGAACATAACAAACTGATAGTGGATGCCTACAATGCCAACCCTACTTCCATGGCTGCGGCCCTTGACAATTTCGAGCGGATGGAAGTGAGCCCCAAGATGGCCATCCTCGGCATGATGGGAGAACTGGGAGACATCAGCCGCGAAGAACATGAGAAGGTGGTAGAGCGTTTGAAAAACGCCCATTTCGATAATGTCTGGTTGGTTGGAGAGGGATTCAAGGACATTCCCTGTGACTTCCGGAAATTCAATGATGTGGAAGAAGTAAAAGAGGCGCTGAAAGTCCAACGGCCCGAGAATTACTACATCCTCATCAAGGGCAGCAACTCCACCAAACTCTTCCAACTGCCTGAAGTATTGTAGCAATCCGTCAACTATTATAGAAAACAATTTAACCTCACACTCTTTATGAATAAAAGAAAAATGATACTTTGTGCCATGCTGTTCTTCTTTGGCATCAGTCAGGCACAGACTACCGACGTAGCTCCAGACAAAACCGGTATGAATCTTTCTGCCCAGGAGTGGTGCAAAAACGTCGTCATGGGATGGAATCTGGGAAACTCGTTAGAAAGCGGTGGTGGCGAGACAGGATGGGGTAATCCCAAAACAACCCAGGATATGATTAAAGCCGTCAAGGCAGCCGGTTTCAACGCCATCCGCATTCCTGTGAGATGGACGGAGCAACTCTCTGACCAGACGAACATGATTGTGAAGGAAACGTGGCTCAATCGTGTCAAAGAAATTGTAGACTGGTGTCTGGCCGAAGACATGTATGTCATCATTAACACCCACCACGAGGCTTGGCTCGACCGCAGTCCATTCTACTCCACTCAAACGGAAAACAACCGCAAACTGGCCGCGCTGTGGAAATGTATTGCCACCTATTTCCGCGACTACGGAGAGCGGTTGGCATTTGCCGGGACCAACGAGACTATTGCCATGGTGAACGGACAAGAGAACTGGGGAACACCAACAGCCGAATGGCAGGCTGTGCAGAACAGTTACAACCAGACATTCATTGATGCAGTTCGCGCTACAGGTGGTAAGAACTACTACCGTCACCTCGTGGTGCAGACCTATGCCTGCAGTGGCTGGTCTGGCCTCAGTGGCTTCATCATTCCCACTGACGTGGTGGAAAGCCGAATGAGTGTCGAATTCCATGATTACGATCCTTACGACTATGCTGGTGGCGGCACCTATTATTATTGGGGAAAGAAGTATAAAGACATGGGCAAGAGAACTCCCAATGACGATGAGACAGCCATGAAGAACTACTTTAACCGCATTGTCAACACATGGTGGAAGAAAGGACTCGGCGTCGTATTAGGCGAATATGGAGCCACCTGCCATTATACCAACGACGATAAACAGACACAGATGGAGAACCTCCAGTACTATTACAAATGTATGGTCAACGCAGCCCGTGAGCACGGATTCGCTGCCTTTGCATGGGATAATAACGTTTTTGGAAATGGCACCGAGAAATTTGGCATTTTCAAGCGTAACAGCAACATGGCCGTTGGTAATGAGTACGCTCTGAAAGGCATCTGCGAGGGCGCAGGCACCGAGTATGTCGAACCCGAACATCATGAAGGCGGAGAAACCGTCGTGGCAGGAGACTTGTTCTGGGACGGCGATGCCGTGATGGACTGGGGCGACGGCCTGCAACTCACCATTCCCGGCAGTGACATCAAAAATTACGGTAAAGACATCATGATATACCTGGTATATACACTCGATTACACCGACTACAACATGATTCAGTTTTTCTATGGCGACTGGAAGTCGAATCCTTCATTCTTTGTGAACGGATCAGAAATCAACAAAGAATTTATTCCCAGCGACATTTACGGGAAGATGAGCGGCGATCTTTGCGTGTCTTGCATTACGCTCAGCGAGGATGTCTATAACATGGCCGTGCAGAAAGGTATCGTCATACAAGGTCATGGAGTACGTCTGAATCAGGTTGTCCTAACCAATCCCGCAGGCATTAAAGGAACCACAGCTTCAGCACCAACCGTGAACGGTAAGCTATTTAGCATTTCCGGACAACAAATTACCCGTCCCCGCCACGGCATCTATATCCAGAACAAAAAGAAATATGTGGTGAAGTAGAAACGATGCTATAACAAGAATGGCTGTATCAAAGTTCTGATACAGCCATTCTTGTTTACTTACAGCATCATTGCAACTTCACGATGGCATAGGAAGTAGAAGGCATGTGAATGGTTAGCGTCCCGTTTTTTTTGCTGTGTTCCATCTTGAACTTATCGCCTGCCAGCAGCTTAGTTTTCTTGAAAGGAACATTGATTGGAAAGGTGGCATCAGAGGCTGCTGACCTGGGATTTAGCATAACCAATACCACATCATTACCGGCTGCACGCGCATAGACGAAAGGATAGGTATTCTGTTCCGCATACACAGGCACGAATTCCGCGTAGTTGGCTAATGCCGGCTCCGTGTGACGCAGTTTTATCAACTGTCGCGTCTTGTTAAGCAGTGAATTGGGATTCTTCTCTTGAGCCTCCACATTAGGTGCATCTTTTGCAGGATCAACAGGCAGATAGAGTTTGTCGGCATCAGCAGAGGAGAAGCCCAGGTTCTTACCACTTGTCCATTGCATCGGCGTGCGTGCACCATTTCGGGGCTGATAAGCACCTTCCACTTGCGGCCAATTGTTTGGCAATTGTTTCATGCCTATCTCGTTACCATAATAGAGGAAGGGTACACCGGGCATGGTAAAACCAAAAGCATAGACAATCTCCAGTTCCTTATCCGTACGGCGGTTACCAAGTCGGGCATTGTCGTGGTTGCCCAGCGGCAGGCTGATGTAGCCCTTGCCCACCGTCTTCTCATATTGCTCCATGTAACTCTTCAGGAACTCCGTGATATTGCCCTTTCCCTCGGCATCGAAATAGCTGTGACCTTCACTCACCCCATTCAGGATTCGCCAACTTTCCTTCTGGAAAAGATCATTATAACCATTGAACCAATGGAAGAAATCTACGTGGAAACAATTATCAAGAGCATCAGCGGGATACGACCATTCGGCCACCATAAAGCCTTGAGGATACTCTTTCTCCAAAAGTTGACGGATTTCACGCCAGAAAAGCTTCGTCTCATTCTCATTGGTATTGAAGAACTGCTCATTGCCTCTTACTCGACGTGTTTTCACCAAGGCACCCGCCATATCTGCTCGGAAGCCGTCACATCCCATATCCATCCAGAACCGAAGCACCTTCTTCAAGTCTTCACGCATAGCCATCACATCGGGATGATTCGTCGGCAGCTGCCATTTCTGCCCTGGGTCAGGATTGGCAAAACCGAAGTTCAATGCTGGCTGACACCAATAGAAATTGCGCATGAACTGCCCGTTGCGCTCTCCATAACCCTTGATGAACTGTCCGGCAAACTCCCGAGGGGGATCCACCCAGTTGGTCTCCGTCCAGATGTAATAGTTTGAGTACTTGTTGGGTTCCTGCTTCTGTGAAGCGACAAACCAAGGATGATCTATGGCCGTATAACTGATGACATAATCAAAAATGACATACATACCGCGTTTGTGGACTTCCTGGAACAACTGACGGGCATCCTCATTCGTACCATAACGCGGGGCTATCTTGTAATAATCACGGATGTCATAGCCCGCATCATTGAAAGGCGAATCGAAGAAGGGGTTAAACCAAATGGCATCCACACCAAGACTCTTCACATAGTCCAGTTTGCTGATGATGCCCTGAATATCACCGATACCATCGCCGTCGGAATCGCAGAATGTCTGCGGATAGATTTGGTAGAACACGGCATTCTTTGCCCATTCAGGAACTTTGGGCACTTCATATTTGCCCGTGATTGTCTGCGCTATGGCACTAAGCGCGAAGGTTGCTACAAAGAGCAGGATCAATTTTCTGAAGTTTACCATAGATACGATTATGTTAGATCTTTCCATTGAGTGGAAACCTTGGTGCGAAATTAGGTCTTTTACGCCAAATGTAAGAAAAAATAGTGTTATAAATCATTAAAGCCTGAACGCCACTGGCAAATAAAGGGAAAGAACGAAAAAATCCCCGTCCAAAAATGGACGGGGAAACTGTATTCAGACAGCATGTTGCTATCTGGGAAACAAACTCATTTCTTCATCACCTTACGTGTGGTCACCTTTCCGTCTGCACGTGTCTCGCGCAACAGATAGATGCCCTGACGCATCTGTTGCACGGCCTGCCCTGAGGTTGTGAAGACCTGGCGTTTTTCCACTTGAGCCATCCCATTGTCGGTTTCGGGAGCAACGATACCTGTGGGATCAATGGCCAGTACCTCGCGTTTGATTTTGTTCACACTGATGGAAGCCTGCTCTTCATTCTTATACTGCAGAGCGAAGAAGGTATAGGGCTTCAGGATATCCACATGGTATTCATAAGTAGATGCACTGACCGGTTTTGCCTGTGCCTCACCGTTATTCCCTGAAGCCACTGGCGTTATGATGGTCTCCGAATTGTCTTTCAAGACGATTACCGTCTGGAAGTCGGCGGGGATGGGTGCGTCAGTGAAGAAAGTATAGCGGTGGAAGGTGCCCTCTTCAGGGGTTCCACTATAAGGCCCTACATAGGCATACTGCTTGGTGAAGTTCACCGTACCTTCATAAACAGGCTCGCTGCCGGCTTCTGTCACTCTGGCGGGATTCCATCCGTCGGCCTTCAGTCCCTTTGTGGGCACAGGAGTGCCATCGGGCGTATAGAGCGTCACGTCCTTCACAATGGTCTCCACGGTATTGCTGGTCATATTCTGCAAGGCAAACTGCGTAACCACGAGGTCATCTCCAAGGTCGCTCTCCTTGAATTCGCCTTCCATCACGGTCTGACCGGCAGCAAACTCATAGTAGTGGCCTCCATACTCAGCAGCCTGAGCGGCATTACGGATGAATATCTGTACCTGACGGTCCTCAGGCTCCACGCCCAGTTCCACACGGTAGCGCGGATAATCGGTGATGCTGAACGGTTCTTTCCATAGTTTGACATCACCCCAGTTACCTGGCAGGGCAACGGTAGCAGGCAATCCGTTGGCAGAAACGACATGTCCTTCGATTTCAGCCCCGCTGCCTACCTTTATGGCCAGGTCTTCCTCGGTAGGTGTGAAGTCGGTCAGATAGACGTCGCGTTTTACGGATACGATTTCGAGCGGTGAGATGGAGGTGTTGCTCTTGCGCTGCACAGCAGCATACCAATGGCTTTGCGTGAGTTCGAACTGGATTTCCGTTCCTCCAGCCTCGATGGGGTAATATTGCTCTGCAGCAGGCTCGCCGTAGATATCCTTATATCCGATTTTCCACTGCAAGCCTTCAGGGATAGGATTCGATGTGGTGACCGTGATCACGTGGCGCGTTCCATCAGTGACATCAGAGCCCCAGACCTTTCCGCCTACTTCGCCCCATTGTCCGGAGAAGTTGACCGTACCACTATAGATTTTGCCGTCGTCAGCGGCCTCCCCGCTCACCCGGCTGCTCCAGTTGCCCACCAGTGGGAGTGAACTCTCCGTGCCGGCAGCAGGTCCCTGATAAACTACGGGATCGGCACTGAACTCCTGCGGCTCTCCATTTCCCCACCATCCTATCCACCAGTCGAGGTCGATATTCTTATAACTATCGGGCGCGATGCGTATCTTTGTATCCACATCCTGTTTGCCCAGCAGGAATTTGTCAAGATAAGCCTCCACCTCTGGATACTGACTCTCAGGCAATTGGCAGTGACCATGACCGGGAACGATGGAATAGCCCACACGGTCTTCGATACCGAACTGCTCCCATACCTTTACGGCGCCATTCATAGAAACGTAGCCCGAAGGATCGGCCAGCCATACAAAATCAGGATTACCCAGCATGAGCAATGCGCGGGGGCACACCATGGCCGCCAATTCATGATGGTCGTGAGGCAGGTATGAAACATCTTTACCGCTATAATTAGCTTTCAGGCTTTCCATGAACCAGTTGTAGTCGGTATTGTCGAGTCCCTCCACGGTTTCTGCATCGGGCTGTGCATTGTGCCAACGCGAATAGCGCCATGCGGCAGCACCACCGCCACCTGGCTCCTGAGCAATAGTCAGCGCTACACGCTCGTCGAACGCGCCGCAGAAGAGGGCCATCTTTCCTGCATAGGAGCAGCCGGTCACGCCGATGCGTTCCGTGTCAATCTTCGTAACTTCAGGACCCAATTGCTGTAACCCGTCGATAAGACGACTCAACCCCCATGCCCATTCGCTGTAGGCACCATTATCCTTCAGGTCGGGATACAGTTTGTCGAAGGCATAGTTGCCACGGCCTGCAGGACTTCCAAACTGTGAATAGTTGTTCACCTGGCTCTCAGAAAACGTCATCGTGGCGATAGGACGGTTCTTGAAGAGCTGAGAAGGCAGCGAGATGCCGCTCGTACCGATCATCAGCGCAAAGGGAGCCTCTCCTACAGATGGATAGGTGATCGTGGCGCTTAGGTTCAGTGTCTGTCCATTGACGGTCACGGCCACTTTCAGCGTGTTGCCGTCCATCTCGGCTTTCACCTCTTCAGGATTCACCGTAGGTTTGGTACCTATTTCATAGTGTTGGATTTCCTTGGCAATCTCGCCTCTACGTTGGCTCCAGTCGGAGAACGAATTCACCCTCCCACTGCCATCCGACCATTCGAAGGGATCGGGCAGTGGATCCACCTTCTTGGCTTGATCTTTTGCGGGAAGCACAGGACTGGCTGCCGACCCCGTGTTTTCCACCTTGTACACTAAGGGGATGTCATCCTGTGCCCAGGCCCCTGTTCCGATTACTGCCGAGAGCAGTAACGTTGCGAATAATTTTTTCATAAGTTCTTAAATTAAGTTGGTATTGAAAGTTGATAATAGAACAGTTTTTCTGCGCAAAAGTAGCGAAAACCGAGGATTCCCTCGTTTCGCATCATTGCAAATTCATTTGTGATTGTCTAGCGTACCACGCTCATGGCAATTTGGAGAAAAATGAAAAGGAAAGTGAAACAAATAGAACATCCCCATGTAGATTTTTGAATGCTTCTGCGACATTCTTTAAGCCCGGTATGGATAATTCTCCATAACTTTGCAACTGAAAAATCAACTAACTTAATTTCAACTATTATTTATTTTATTATGGTAATGAACAATAAAACTATTCTCTTAGGCGTCCTGGTTGGCGCCGCACTCTTTTTCTCTCTTCAGGCGCAGGCCGAAGATGTCAAACTGACCACTTCAGACCTGCCCATCGTGATCATTCAAACTCAGGACGCCATCAATGCTGACGCCAAGGTACCTGGAACAATGCAAATCATCGACAACGGACCGGGACAGACCAATGCCGTCAGCGATGCACCCAACGCCTTCGACGGGCACATCGGCATCAAACTGCGTGGCGAAAGTTCACTCAACTTCAATCAGAAGAAATACACCATAGAGACCTGGGATGCCTTGGGCAATGACTCCACGGTAAGCATCTTCGGCATGCCAGAAGAGACCGACTGGGTGCTACTGGCGCCCTATAACGATGTCTCAATGGTGCGCGACGTCTATGCCTTTGCCCTTTGGAACGAGATGGGCCATTGGGGACCACGCACTCGTATGTGCGAGGTCATTGTCAACGGTGATTACCGCGGCGTCTATGCTTTCTGCGAGCGCATCAAACGAGACAAGAACCGCGTTGATATCTCGAAACTAAAGACTGATGATGTCAGCGGTCGCGATGTCACCGGCGGCTACATCGTCCGTATCGATGCCTTCGACGAGGAGGACCTCACCTTCCAGTCGAAAGTCATGGGCATACAGAAGTCTGCCTGGGGCTGGGGCGGTAATCAGCAACAGGAAGCCCCCATAACGTGGACTATCTATTACCCCAAGAAGGAAGATATTGTTGAACCTCAGAAAGAATATATACAGGATTACATCGACACCGTGGAACTCACTATCCAATCGTCCGATTTTGCCGATCCTGAAAAGGGATATGCACAATTCATCGACGTTCCTTCTTTCGTAGATTATTTCATCCACACCGAACTCAGCCTCAACGCCGACGGTTTCAAGCGCAGTGCCTATTATTATAAGGAGAAAGACAAAAAAGACGGTACAATCGGCAAACTCTTCGCTGGACCCGTATGGGACTATAACCTGGCCTATGGCAACTGCAATTTCTGCAATGCTAACAACGTGAACGCCTGGGTCTATGAAGGTTGCGAGACCAACCCCACGCCAAAGATGTGGAAACGGCTGCTTGAGGACAAGGCTTTCCGCGATGCAGTCAAGACACGCTACACCGAACTGCGCCAAAACATTATCAGTAACGAAAGCATAAACGCCTTCCTCGACAGTTATGCAACCCTATTGGATCAAGCTCAGGAACGCCAACTGAAAAAGTACAAGGAAGTGCTCAAGAGCAGCAACCCGTGGGATTACAGCCCAACGTCAATGTTTGCAGCCTATCGTGTGAGCAGTTATGCCGAGGAAATCGCCACCGTGAAACAATGGTTTGCCAAACGTCTGGCCTTCCTTGACAAAAACCTGCCTGGCGAAGTCGTAGGCACAGCATCCATCAGTCAGCCCCAACGTACCGAAGCCAGTTTTTCACTGAGAGGTCGCTCGCTAACGGTGGAATCGTCCAAAGGACTGTTGCGCATCGATGTGACAAACGCACTCGGTGCCCTTCTTGCCACAGGCCGTTTCTCCGGCACTTCAGCCGCCAACCTTGACCTCAGCCATCTTCCTGCTGGTCTATGCGTTGCGGTGTGCTATGCTTCCGACGGATCTATGTCATCACGCTCACTGATGCTGCCATAGTTAAAAAGCAGGCGTATTATTTCAGTTTGTCAAGAAGTGCGTTTTTCTCAATGGTCCAACCTTCACGCTGCGACAAACCGCAGTTGGCACCCTTGAACAACTTAGCAGCTTTCTTGTCGCCTTTGAGTTGCCAGTTAAGCCATGCGAGTGCCACCACGGTAAACTCGCCGCCATGAGGCTGAGCATAGGTGCCACCATGCCCTACGGGGAAGTTGGTGGCACAGGCAGGCACATGGTCAATGCGATGGAAATCATCCATGCCATTGCCATAGGCAATATCCTTTTCGCCGCCAAGAATGTAGATGATGGATGTGTGAATCTCCTTCAGTTTCGCCTTTGGAGGCATAGGCATTCCACCTACGGCACTGCCGGCATTTTCCTGATTAAAGAGTCCGCTATTACAGATCATTAGTGTTTTGATACGCTCGTCAGCACAGTTGAAAAGCGTCTGAAGACCACCACACGACATACCAGCCACACAGATGTTCTTCACATCAATCTTATTGTAATAAGGTGAGTTCTTATCGGCATTCTGGGCTACCACCCAATCCATGGCCTCAATCTGCTGCTCGGTGGTGGACATCGGTCCGTGATAACGCTCCCCCTCCTGCAGCATGAAACCCGTGGCCACTACGATATAGCCATGAGATGCTATCTCGTTGAGGAATTTGTAATGCTCAAAGGGAGAGTTGCTGCAGGCACCATTGCCCCATACAAGCACCGGAAGCGCATGCTTCTTTTTAAAGACCGACAAATCCTGCGGCACGAAAATCGTATGTGCATAGAGTGTAGGCTCTTCCTTCATAATGGCTTTGTAAGGACCTGTGCCACCATCTTCAACCACACGCGAAGAGGGTTTGTCTTCCGTGGTGATACCCATACAGGCAGTACTCCATGCCATCAAAGCCGTTACGGCCAAAACTGAACGAAATAAACTTTTCATATCCATAGTAGTAATCATATTAGTTTAATAAACAATGCAAAGATACAAAAAAATCTTAGTTCCACCCATGACAAGAGGAAAATACCATTTTTTAGCTGTCTTTTTTATCGGCAATCGAGAGAAAAACGCTATCTTTGCATCCGATTATGATTGGAACCATCGTCAACACCGCCACCATCATTGCAGGCGGCATCGTGGGAGCAGTACTCCACCGCGGCATCAAGGAGAAATACAAGGAAGTGCTCTATACGGGATTGGGACTGGCCTCGCTGGCCATCGGTCTCAATGCCACGATTTCCCATTTCAACGAATCCCAGTATCCCGTGCTGTTTATCGTATCTCTAGCCATCGGTGGCCTCATTGGTACGGCTTTGGATATTGACGGCCACTTCAAAAGATTGGTGGATAGAATCTCCAAACAAAGCGAAGGTAAGCAGAACCGATTTGCCGACGGTCTGGCAACGGCCATCCTGCTCTATTGCATTGGACCGTTGTCGATGCTGGGTCCTGTCTTTTCTGCCTTGAAGGGCGACCATACCTTCCTTTTCACCAATGCCACACTCGACTTCGTTTCATCAGCGGTGTTTGCCTCCACCTACGGCATCGGCATGATACTGGCAGCCCCCGTTTTGTTCTGCTGGCAGGGTATGTTCTGGCTTGTTGCTCATATATCGGCATCAGCCATCAGCGATGCACTCATGGCCGAACTGCTTATCGTGGGAGGATTGCTCATCACGGGCAGCGGTCTCTCGCTGCTGCAGCTGAAAGACTGCCGTACGCTGAACCTCCTTCCGTCGCTGCTCATTCCTGTTATCTGGTTTCTCCTTCGTTCCCTCTTTTAGTTATGAAATCATTCCTTACAAGAACATATCCGTTCAAGCAGAGCCCCCACTGGCTGCGCGACAGCATCGTGTATGGAGTCGTCATCTGGGCGATACTTTTCGTGTTGCAGCCCTTCGGATTCAGTATGTATCGGGGGAGCAAATTCCTGGTGGCGGCTTTATTCGGGCTGGTCACGTCGGGGTGCTATGCCGTTTACGGCTTGTCGGTAGTCCGCACACTTCACGCCCGCGTCAAGCCCTGGCGCATCTGGCATCAGGCGTTCACCGTGCTCGGACTGATTCTGTTTATTGCCATCTGCAATTTCATACTGTTCTCTTTTATATTCAACTACCCCATCACGCTCCGGTTCTTCCTCGCTTTCCTGTATTGGACGATGATTATCGGGATTATCATTACCACGCTGGCCATCGTCATCGACTACAACCGGAACCTGCGCGACCGCATGGAGGAGCTGCTGAGCAACACGACCGAGGAGCAGAAGGATATCTCCATCACCATCAGCGACCACAACGTGCGTGGCAACGACCTTACGATTCCCATCAACGACCTGCTCTACGTCGAGGCGCAGAAGAATAATGTTTCGGTGTGTTTCGTGAAAGACGGGAAGCTGCAGACCACCGAGATTCACACCACGCTGACTGCCGTTGCCGAAGAACTGAAAGACTACGAGAACATCTTCCAATGCCACCGTTCGTTCATCGTGAATGTGAACAACATCACATCGGCCCGCGGCAACTCCAACGGCTATCAGCTGACGCTCGGAAAGGCTATGGGTAGGCGCGACAGCGGGAATACATGCCCTGCGATCATCCCCGTATCGCGTTCGTATGTGCCTCGCCTGAAGTCGTTTATAGCTTAGTCATTTGTCCTGAATCTTAGTCATTCGCCCGCAGGCATAGCTTTCCGTCAGCGTTTTTAGTTGTCTGTCAGCATTATTTGGAGGCTATGTTTTCATGCCCTATCTTTGCAGCATGAAACATCGCATAGCACATATCGTTTTACTGCTGATGACTGCCTGCAACCTGGCAGCACAGACCACCGTTTCGGGCATCGTTACCGACGGGAAGGAAGCGCTTGCAGGAGCCAATGTATTTATAATAGGTACGATTGACGGATGCCTAACCGACTCACTCGGACGCTTCTCGTTCACCACCTCCACGACGGGTGAGGTGACGCTGAGCGCCTCGTTCATCGGCTTCGAAGACTTTAAACTGACCGCGGATGCCGCCCATCTGACCAATCTCCATATCCAGATGAAAGAGCGCGCCACGAGCATCGACGAAGTGGTGGTGACGGCCAGCACGTTCAGTTTCGGCAAGAGCGATAACTTCAAGACCATGGATGCGCTCGACGTGGTGATGGCTGGCAATTCGTGCGGCGACATCGTGGCTGCCCTGCAGACGCTTCCCGGCACGCAGATGGTTGGCGAAAACGGTAAGCTATACGTCCGTGGAGGCGAGAGCGACGAGTGCCAGACGTTTGTCAACGGCATGCACGTACTTGTGCCCTACAGCACCAACACCGAGAATTCGGCCGTTCGCGGACGCTTCTCACCTTTCCTTTTCAAGGGCATCAACTTCTTGCTGGGCGGCTATGGCGGCGAATACGGTCAGGCACTCTCGTCTGTGCTCCCCATGGAGACCACCGATGCGGCCACAAGCGACAAATTCGGCGTGAGTGCCTCGCTGGTAGACTGGAACATCGGCGGCACCAAGGCTTTCCATAATAGCAGTCTGTCGTTCAACGCTGCCCTCACGAGCATGGGCATCTTCAACCGCCTGTTCTCTGAAAGGCTACGGGTAGGCGACGGAACGTCGGGAATGAGGTTCGATTTCAGCCGTCCCTATCGCAAACTCTCGGGCGAGGCCCAGTTCAAGAAGGAATTCAAGGGTTCGGGCGTGCTGAAGTCATACGTGGGCTACGACCTGACATCGGTTGGACAGCGTATCGATGGGCGCAACCTCTCGCTGAAGGAGCACAACATCTATGCAAACGCCACCTATAAGACATCGATAGGCCGCGGCTACACGCTCTTTGCGGGAATCGCCAACTCATCCGTTGTTAGCAATATCGACGATGCCCAGACGGCCGGCGACCATTATCACAACTTCCGCAACGAAATCCACCTGAAGGCCGAACTGCGCAAGGTCTGCTCCGATGTGCTGAAACTCTCGGCAGGCGCTGAAGACTATCTCCGCAACAGCACCCTTCGTTACGACGACTATCACTATCAGCTCAACTATAACATCCTGGCTGCCCACATTGATGCCCAGTGGCGCATCATCCCGCGCCTGTTCCTAAACACATCAGCACGAGCCGAATACTCTCCCCCTTCGGGGGAGTTGGAGGGGGCTCGCTTTCTCCTTATGCCAAGGGCAACGCTGAGCTATATCCCCAGCAAGCAACTGCAATTCTCGCTGGTGGCAGGCCGCTACAGTCAGACCGCAGCCGACGACTATCTGGCCATGAGCCACAAAATGCTCAGGCAAAGCACGGCCGACCACGCCACCCTATCTATGCAATGGAAATCGCAGACCACCCTACTGCGCATAGAGCCCTATCTGAAGAAATACCACCATCTGCCACTCTACACCTCCCCTCGGGGAGGATGGGAGGGGGTTGGCTACGGAACAAGCCGCGGCCTCGACATCTATCTTGAAGACCATTCGCTGCTCAAGAACCTGTCCACCACCCTCTCCTACTCCTTCAACGACTCCCGTCGGCTCTATCTGGACTATACTGAAGAGCAGATGCCCGACTACTGCTCGCGCCACAATCTGCGACTGACGGCCAAATACGCCATCGGCAAGACCATCATCGGCCTTTCTGAATCATACGCCAGCGGACGGCATTTCCCCAACGGAACCACACCCCATTACAACAGCGTGGACATGAACCTGACCTGGCTGGTCAGTCCGAAGGTCATCGTCTATACCTCGCTGAACAACATTTTCGGTCGCACCAATATTTTCCGCTTCGATGCCAACGGCACTCCCATAACGGCTTCACGCGACCGCTTCCTTTACATCGGAATATTTGTTTCACTTAAAAATAATAAAGCTTATGACATCTCAAACTTTTAGATTTAGCAAGCGCAAAGCAAACTTGTTTGCTATGCCGAGCGTGAGAAAAGTCGCACAAAGTGCAACTTTTAAAAACCGTGTGTTAGCTATCTGTCTCGTAATGATGACAACAGTTAGCGTCTATGCCCAGCAGCCAAGCATGCAGACACTCATCGGACAATCATTGAGCAAGCTCCAGCAGCCAACACCTGAAGCCTTTCTCAACTGCGTTGCCGAAATGAAGCGCATCGACGCCATGTTCCCCGACAGCATCCAGCCTAAGTATCAGATGGCCCTGCAAAGTCTCTACTTCTCGGTGATGAATCCACATGCCCCGCAAACCGACAATCTGCTGGCAGAAGCAGAACAGACAATTATAAAAATGGACCTGATGAAGAACGCCGACCCCTCTGACGTATGCACCCTACGCGGTTTCCTCTACATGGTGCGCATCGTGCAGAATCCCGCACAAAACGGCCAGCGCTACTATCTCGACGTAATGGAGAACTACGAAAAAGCTCTGAAATTGAATCCTGACAACCAGCTTGCCCAGCAACTGCAGCAACAGTTCTTAGAAGGGATGAGACAACAGACGGGAACTACCCCACAATAGTTAAAATTACTTGATTTCGAAAAAAAAGTTCAGGGAAATGCGGGATATTTCCCTGAACTGTTCGTATAACAAGTAGAGTGAGAAAAGAAAAAAGCGCTTTAACAGAGAAGCAGATCGTGGAAGCCGTCTGCAAAGGACATCATGAGGGACAGACCGAAATGGTATGCCGCTATGCGGAGCGTGTCTTCGCCATGATTGTCCGTCAGGTGAACGACGTGATGGACGCCCAGGAACTGACGCAGGACACCTTCCTCCGCGCTTTCAGCCATATCGGCAGCTACGATGCCCGCAGGGCCTCGCTCTCCACCTGGCTCTGCCGCATCGCCTACCGACTGACGCTCGACTTCCAGAAACGCCGACGACCGCGAATAATATCCATGGAGGATAGCGAGGTCTGGCAGACAGATATCAGCGACGAGCAACTGGAAGCGGAACTCTCAACAGGACGCGAAGAGCGCATCTGCCGATTGGAACAAATAATGGACGAACTGCCCGACGACGAACGGATGCTCCTGACGCTCTACTACTTCGAAGACCTCCCGCTGACGGAGATTGCCTACATCACTGGCATCGAGGCCGGACCGCTGGCCAAACGATTGTACAGAATACGCAAGAAACTCTATAAGAAACTGAAAGAAGATGAACGAGAAATATAAGGATACCGACCTGCGCGAGGCATTAAGGCGCAAATACGCCGATACGCCCAAGCTGCCCGCCGACTTTATGAAGGATACCCTTCCCCGTAGGGAGGGAAGAACCAGAGTCCTTCGCTGGATGGCCGCTGCTGCTTGCCTGCTGCTAATCTGTGGTGTAGGCTTGACGCTGATGCCCAAGGATGAACCGGCAGAAACGGCGCAGGTGATCGTGAAGCAGACTACGCCCACACCAGTTCCAAAGTCGGAAACTCCTAGTTCCCAGGCTGAAAACTCCCAGTTCCAAAGTCAGGAACCCTCAGTTCCAAAGCCTGAAACTAAGCCGAAACAAGTTCCAACAAAACCCCTCCCCCAACCCCTCCCAAGGGAGGGGATCACAGAAAGCCTCCCCTCGGGGAGGTTGGAGGGGGGCTCCAACCTGCACTACGCAGCACATGATCCTGCGGAAGAAACGGAGCCCTATCAGGACCCGGCCCGCGTGGATGAATTCATAGAAAAGATGGCTGCCTACCATAATGTAAAAGAGGGCCAGCTGAAGTGCGCTGCGGCAAACGACAGCAACGTCGTATCGAGGGTTTATGTCTTCCCCGACAAGAAGGAAGTCGACGTGTTCGGACGGTTGTTGCAAGTGGCCTGCTGTTATAGCGACGAGACGCCCGGCTACCACCTGAACTTCTCGCACCAGCAGTTCTTCTTCGAACTGAAGGACCAGCGACAGCAGTTGCAGTACCGCTGGATTGCCGAGCGCATCAACGGCAGGATTCTGCTCTACGGCACCAATGCTCCCATCGGGGCCCAAACATCTGCCGCCTGTTACCAAGAATATCGCAATGAGCTCATGTATACAAAAATGTGATTGAGCGAGTGCCATGCAAACTTGTTTGCAGATGGCCGAGTGTGAACATTTTATTCAAATAGTATTAATTTAAAAACAAGAAAGATATGATTAAGCGTATCATAACCCTTAGCCTAACGGCTATTGCCTGCCTCACGATGCAGGCACAAACAAATAATGATGTGGTAACTCTGGCTAAAAGCAGCGGTTACTGGGTGCCGAAGCCTTCGGTTGCCATCGACAAAAAGAAGAAGTCGGTTGCCCGTTGGAACAGGACCGAAAAGGACGACTGGTTTGAGCCTTCTGGTCTGATGGTAGAGAACGTCCCTACCGTCGATCTAAACGACGAGCTGTTTGCCGATTTTGTCAATGCTTCAAAAGATGCCCCCTACACGCCCATGCCTTGGAAGTTGACCGAAGAGAATGGCGAGACCGTGTTGCATTGCTATTTCCCTATGCCAGCAGACATAGTGGATAACTTCTGGCTCACCGACGAGGAGGGATGTATATTGGACAATGAGACCGGCATCAGTTACAGGGCCCGGCGCACAGCGCCCGACTGCTATTACAAACGCTTCGGTATCAAGGGCAAGAAAGGAACGGTTCTCGACTTCAAGATATTCTTCCCCAAACTGCCCGAGACCACTACGGACATCTCCATCTATGGCGTACCCAACTGGCAGTTGAGAGGCTTGAACGTGAAACTGAACCGCCAACCGTCAGGTCTAGTGTTTCATGGCGTGGCAAACTACTACGACCAGGTTCCTGAATTCCATCATCCGACACTCGTTACCGAGGCAAAGAACTTCGACAAAGACAACTTCTTCACGTGGTCAGAATACAAGGATGCCCATCTTATCAAGCCCATTCCTGAGGGGACAATGGCCATGTGGCTGACTCCTGAAGCCACCTACGTCGCCATTTCCACCGAGATGAACTGGCGCAGGGAATATTTCGGCCGTGGAGGCAACACCATCCTCATCGACAAGTCGGGCCATCAGTATAAGTGCAAGGACGTGATGGACTATCCCAACGACACGCTGTTCTGGGTGCAGGGCTATTCGGGCGACTACTTTGCCATCGTGCTCATCTTTGAGCCCCTGCCGCTTAACCTCGAAACCATCACCTATATCGTTCCTGAGGGCGAGCCCTTCAAGGCCAATTTCGCCAACTGGAGCGGCGAAGTAAAGGCCGACCTCAGCATCAAGGAACTCCGCGACAACCAGAAGCTGTTCAAGTATTTCCCGAGGAAAATGGTGGAATAATGTGATATTCTGTTCTTAGAAAATATCAGAATGAGTACCCGTATCGAGCAGAAGCAGCGTCAACGTTGTATCGTTCTGCTTCCATAGGAGCAGCCAGTCTGGTTCTATATGGCATTCCCAGATACCGGCATACTTGCCTGAAAGAAATACGTGAGTAAGTGAGTGCCAACTAAGCTTGCTTGGAGTTGGCCGAGCGAGAGCGTATTATGCAATATGTGGATGATACTTATCGGGAAGTGTTCCCGTCTCAGCAAGCAGACGGACCACTTCCTCAAAATTAGAGATATTCAACCCGCGACGTTTGCAGAGTTTATAAGATTTCTTGAATCGGCCAGAATAAAGGATTGTATATTTCATGCATCCAATTGTGACATCAAGTCTTCGACACTCTTAGCCTCGTATACACGGCCAGCCTCCACGTCTTCGAGAGCCTGCTGAATACCGCTCTTGCGATGACGCTTCATCGTCCATCCCATTTTCTTGGATAATGTACGAAGAAATGCCACCTCGATAGAAGGTATCTCCAACGTTATTCGTTCCAATGATGTTGTTGCCATAATTATCAACTAAATATGTTTCTTTTGCAAAGATACAATATTAATTTGATATGGCAAACAAATTATCTGAAATAAATCAATTAAGACAAACGATAATGAAAAATGTGATTAAGAGAGTGCCATGCAAACTCGTTTGCAGATGGCCGAGCGTGAACATTTTATCTAAAAATGTGATTACAATAATGCTCGCCCTCGTTGCGATGACGGGTTGGGCACAGTCAACAAAGACAGCAACTGTCACAGGTTATTCACCCGCACTGAAAGACGGCACGCTGGTGCTTGCTGGTGTGGGGGGATCGGGAACGGTTGTAGATACCGTGCAGGCGGGACGTTTCGCCTACACCCTGCCCGTTGAGGAATTCACCGAGAGCACCCTCTCTTTTCTTGGCGATGGTTGTCCCAATTCTTACACTCTAATCTTCCTGTGTCCCGATGTGACTGTGAAAGTGACGGGTAACGACTGCCTTAACCCCTTATGGAAGGTGGAGAGCCCGATACCTGAACAGCAGACCCAGAACCGTCTGACGGATTATTGCCGCGACGTGAGGACAGAAGCCTTGCAGATGGACTTGGCTAATGCACCTCGGGAGAAACGAGACTCCATTACAATAGAATGGATGAGGCAGCAAATGGATATCCTGCCATCACTGCCTGTGGATGCAGCCACAATCCGGGCACTATTGGGCATATCTGAAACGGCAATGATAAGGAAAGACTTTCCGTATATGGAGCAGCTGAAAGAAGTGGAAAAGACTTTCGCCGCCCGTGCGCCTAAAGGATTTGAAAATCAGCTGGCAGAGATTCATTCCTATGTCTATGCGAAGAATGAGCAGCAGATAGCCGAGGAATTGGCCGGCAATGAGAGCGTGTTTTTCAAGAAATACGACGACGTGGCCCCAGAGGACATCCTCCAGACCATCCTCGACAACTATAAGGGGAAAGCTGTGCTCATCGACATGTGGGCCACATGGTGCGGTCCCTGTCGTGCAGGCCATAAAGCGATGGCCCCTCTTAAAGAAGAGTTGAGGGGACGAAACATCAAATTTGTCTACATCACCCCGCCCTCGTCGCCTCCTACCACTTGGCTGGAAATGATGAAGGATATCGATGGTGACCACTACTACCTGACGGAAGAACAAAACCACTACATCCTCAGTCACTTCGAGTCAGAAGGCATTCCCACTTATGCCATCTACGACACCAAGGGCCATCAGACCTACAAGAGTATTGGCTTCCCTGGCAATGATGTCATCCGCAAAGAATTGGAAAAAGCAAGCAAGTAAAATGAATACTTTCAAGGATACCGACCTCCGCGAAGCCCTGCGGCGCAAATACACCAATACGCTGACATTGCTCGCAAACCTCAAAGGGAGCATCATGGAAAGACTTGCGAGATATTTTTGATAAATCATCGTATAACTAATAAAAGGTATAATAAAACAAAACGATATGAACAAGAAAATGATTATTACGATGATGCTCGCCTTTGTCACAATGGCGGGGCAGGCACAGACAACAAAGACTGTAACCATAACAGGCAGTTCACCCGCATTGAAAGACAGCACACTGGTGGTTGCCGGAACAGGTATGTCGTTATCTGTTGTAGATACCGTTCAAAGCGGGCGTTTCGCCTTCACGCTACCCATTGAGGAACTCACAGCGGGCTATCTCTTATTAGAGGGTGAAGGCTGTCCCAATTACTCTTTCTCCCTTATGATGAAGCCTGATGTGACAATAAGACTGACGGGTACAGACTGCCTCTACCCACTATGGAAAGTGGAAAGCCCGATTCCTGAGCAACAGACAATGAACCGTATCACGGAGCATTGCCGAGACGCGATAAAGGAGTTTATCCAAATCGGACAGAAGAAAGATTGGAATAATTTAGACTCTATCAACATGGTGTTAATGAAACAGCATATGGACATCTTGCCCTCATTGCCTGTGGATGCAGCATCTTTAAATGTCCTGTGGAGCATATCCAGGCCGCTGAAGAACATGAAAGACTTCCCATACATGGAAGAGTTGAAGAGTCTGGAGAAGTCTTTCGCAGCCCGTGCACCAAAAGGGTTTGAAGACCAGTTGGCAGAGATTCACACCTATATTTATCCACCGCATGTTCTCCAGATAGGCGAAGAGGCCGTTGATGCCGAACTCTTCGACATGCAGGGCAACAAGCATCATCTCCTTGAAGGCCTGTCGGATGGCCGTTACCTGCTACTCGATCTCTGGGGCATCGGCTGCGGCCCATGCCGGATGTCGGAACCGGAGATGCGCGAGGTCTATGGACGAATGAAGGATAAGCTGGAATTCGTCGGCATCTGTCAGGATGATCTCTCCACTTGGAAAACCAACGACTTCAGTAAAAGCATTGTATGGAAAAACTGGAACGACGGCAAGAAGGGAAGCAGCATCGCCAGCAGATATTGCGACGAAGGCGCCATACCTTATTATATATTGATTTCGCCCGACAAGCGCATCGTGACGAAGGCCGTGGGCTATTATCCAGGAATGTTCCTGGGGGTGGCCGATGCTGTCAACGGGCTCATCGTCAAGCAAGACAACAGCGCCAACTACCAGTTGTCCATTCGGAAGGTTGAAGCCAATGCCAACGGCACCACCGTCGGTTTCCGTTATTATAGCCATAAGGAGTATTGGTTCCGCATCGTCAAGGATTCCTACCTTGAGGCCAACGGCAAGAAGTATAAGCTGACAGCAGCCGACGGAATCAAGCTTGACGATAACAACTTTACCACCGTGAAAGCAACGGATGCCACCGAAGACTTCGTGAGTAACCTGAGCTATTCAGACTTCACGCTCACCTTCGAGCCGTTCGATACCATTCCCGACACCTTCGACTTCAAGGAGGGCGATGGAGAGCGTGCTTTCGTCATCCGCAATGTCTCTTTGAAATAACAACGTTGCCCCAGGGTAGTGGGGATTACTAAATACTATAATTATTATTAGGTTCAAAAATGTGATTAAGCGAGTGCCATGAAACTTGTTTACAGATGGCCGAGCGTGAACATTTTATTCAAAAATGTGATTAAGCGAGTGCCATGCAAACTTGTTTGCGGATGGCCGAGCGTGAACATTTTATTCAATTATGGTTACGACATGGGTCGCAGCGATGCGGCTCATGTCTTGTTTTTGCTTGCCAACGAAAAAAGTTATGAAATAGTGCAATGTTTTTTCGTTTTATGTGTATATATGAGTAGAAGAGCTTTAACATGGAACTAGAGACAGAACTGTTCATAGAGCAACTGCGAAAGGGAGACCGCGCTGCCTGCCAACGGCTGGTGGGCGACTATGGGCCCGCTGTGTTCCAGATGGTGCGCCGCATCGTGGAGCGGCAAGAGGATGTCGAAGAGGTCTGGCAAGATGTGTTTGTGAAGGCATTGCGAGGCATCGGCGGCTACGACAGCCGAAAGGCATCGCTCTCGACTTGGCTCTGCCGGATTGCCTATCATGAATCGCTCAACTTCGTAAGAACCAGAAGACCAGATATCGTCTATATGGACGAGCATGACTTGGGACTAAACGGCCTCGATGATATGCCGGAAGAAAGCGCTAACGACAGCCAAACAGTCCAGGCACTCGAAGAAGCGCTGGAAATGCTCCTTCCACACGAGCAGGCCGTCATCACGATGTTCTACTACGACAACATGAGCCTCGCCGACATAGCATACGTCACGGGCTCTATCCCCTCGACCATAGGCTCACAACTGAGCCGTATCCGCAAGAAACTCTACCGAATCATTAAATCAAAGCACGTATGACCGAAAACGATCTTTACACAATACTGCAAAGGGATGACAACCTGCGCGAAGCCATCCGCCGCCGCGAGCAGAAGCTGCCGCCGATGCCTGACGGGCTGAAGGAAAGACCCCTCCCCCTGCCCCTCCCGAGGGAGGGGAGAACAAAAAGCTTTCGCTGGCTTGCTGCTGCCGCTTGCCTGCTCATCATCATTGGCATAGGTGTAGCATTAATGCCATCAAAAGAAAGCCCCAGTTCTGGCGAATTTGCAATTCGACAGGATGGAGTCGGGGATTTGAAATCCCCGGAAGCAATAAAGAATCATCGGATTACAAATCCTAATACTCAAGACAGCCGAATTACAAATTCGACTGAGCCAAAAGCTGTGGCCGTTGCCGAGAGTAAGACGATACGAAAGCCCAAGAAAAAAGCGGCTCCCATACAGACAGCATCCATAGAACAAAAAGATTCTTCACTCATCACTCATAACTCTTCACTTCAAAAGAATGATTCTTCACTCTTCACTCTTCACTCTTCACTTAAACCCGCCGTTCTGACTGAGCGCGACATTCCCATCACCCGTCCTGAGAACTATCGTTATACGCCGGAAGAAATCGCACTACTGAAGAAGCAGGCCGACGATGCCTACGTGAAGTGGGTGCAACTGGAAGTGGAGATTGCAAAATACAATTTAGAACAAATGGCACAACAATAAAAAAAACGATCAATATGAAACGTCTCATTATCATGCTGCTCATAGCAAGCAGCGCAGCCGTGCCAACGCTGGCACAGTCGAAGTCTAAAGCACAGAAGAAGTACGACCTTACCATCATGACTGACAAGGAGCAACAGTATCCGCTCCGCGTGTTCCGTCTGCTCAGAGACATCCGAGACAAGTTTGGCATGAGGCAGGGCCAGACCTATTCCGTGCTGAAGAATCCGAACACTGGCCTCATCGAGTCGGCCGAACGCATCACACGCTTCAGCTGCCTCGTCGATGAACTGAAGACCATCGACCGGGTGTTTATGGACGACGAGCCGTTCAGCTATCAGATTCTGCACCTGCTGCCCGGCAACCCCCAGCAGTTCGACATCAAGGTCGTTTCGGCCGATGGCCAGCGCAGCAAGACGTTGCCTATCCGGACGAAGCCGACGCAGGAGATGTGGTATCTGGCAGCGAAAAACCTGGAGAACCCCCAGCTGCGCGATGTTTATGCCATCGTATGGGAGACGGACGATATCGGTATCGGTATTGAAGCCGAAGGCACTATCTATGGCATTTCATCGCTGCGCCCCGACCTCTATACCAAGAGCGTGGAAAGCAGCAAGCGGATGTTCAAGATTGAGGGACGGGTGGACGAGAACATCAAGGACTCGCTCTACAATATCTATATTGCCAACACGCACGATGCTCTTAATGCCCTTGGGGATAATGAATATGTGGCTTGTGTGCCCGTTGTGAACAAGCGATTTGAATGGCAAACCGAACTCGACCATCCCTGTGTAGGCCGTCTGCGCTGCATCTTCCCCGATGGTTCGCTATGCTCTGCATGGATCGATCTCGATTTTGTACCAGGTGAAACCTATCACATTACCGTGCATAATGGCTACTACGACGATGACGTGGCCTATGAGCAACGTGTGGGCCGATTCTCTGGAAAGAGTCTGATTGCACCTCAGCAAGAAAGCGTCACGATAACAGGCGACTTCAAATTCGAGGATTCGAAAGACGACGAGGAGGCAGCAAAGACGAATGTCAACGCCAGAGTCAATGCCATCCAAACTGATTTGAAAATGATTGACGAAGCCTTCGATGCAATAAAAAACATGCACAACCCGTCGCACTCCCAACTGGAGCCGCACTTCAAGCAGATTCTCACTTTGAGCAAGTCAATTGATACTCGCTTCCAAGGATTAGCGAATTCGGCGAAAGACAACTGCTTGTCGCCAAATGAGCAGATAGAGATGTACAAGTTCATCATAGATATATACCGATACCAGAACAGGAAACTCAACGAAGTGAGTGCTATTCGGCTTACCAAGAGCGCACATAAGTTGCAGAAATACATCACCAGCCAGATAGAGAAGTATCTGAACGAGATGTCGAAGCTATAACATGAATCTTTTCAACATACAATACTACGACTTTTTATAGGTTTTAAAATGTGATTAAGCGATTGCCATGCAAACTTGTTTGCAGATGGCCGAGCATGAACATTTTATTTAAAAATGTGATTAAGCGAGTACCATGCAAATTTGTTTGCAGATGGCCGAGCGTGAACATTTTATTTAATTATGGTCAAGGCATGGGCCGCAGCGATGCGGCTCATGTTTTGTTTTATTATGTCCATTTTTCGCGAAGTATTTCGGGGTTTTCTGGGATTTACTTGCAGAAGCCTTGTTTTTTTCGTAATTTCGCAGCAGAAAAACTAATTCGAAAAAAGTTGGTCTTGCTATTATAGAATTCCCCGGAAAGTGGTAATATATAAGTGTAGAACACCAAAGCGAATGGAAACAACAACAGGCAATACATCCAAAGCCAGAGAAGACGAGACGCTGCTCATCAGCCGCATCCTCGACGGACAGACCGCTCTGTTCCGCGAGCTGGCAGGCCGATATGCCGGACAAGTGCTGCGGATGGTGGCCCGCCTGATTCCTTCGCCCGAAGAAGCCGAGGAGGCAACGCAGGACACGCTGATGGAAGCCTTCCAAAGCTTGGGCCGCTACGATGCCCGGCAAGCCAGCTTCCAGACATGGCTCATGCGCATAGCCTACCACACGGCCCTGAAGCATTACCGACAGAAGCACAGGTCGCTACCTATGATGGAAGTGGAACAACAAAGGCTCGACGCCTTTCCCGACGATGAGACCGACGCCTTGCTTGATGACACCGACCGCGTGGAACTCATGGAAAGAGCCATCGAAACGCTGAAACCCGACGACCAGATGCTGCTCAACCTCTACTACTTTGACAACCGCCCGATGCGCGAAATAGCCTGCATCACGGAACGTGAAGAAAGCTACCTCCACTCGCGGTTGCAATGGATACGGAAAAGACTGGCCATCACCATCAGAAGTCTTGAAAGTGAAGAGTGAAGAATCTTTAAAGTGAAGAGTGAAGAATCTTTAAAGTGAAGAGTGAAGAATGAAGAGTGAAGAATATAAAGACAAGGGACTGCGCCAAGCCTTGCAGCGCAGGAACGAGGTTGCCGAGCGGATGACGCTATCAGAAGATTTTACCGATAGGCTGATGCAGCAAATCGGGAAGCAGGATAAGCAGCCTAAGAATCGCCGCTATTGTACCTACATTGGTACGGCTATTACCATTGCCGCCAGCATCGCCTTATTGATAGTGATACACTCCGATAAGGACAGCACAGGCGAACACCCCAGCCTCATCGCACAAACCGACACCACGCAGACGATTATCAAGAATGTGGAAAAACAATCTTTGCAGAAAGGGAAAGACACAGAGATGGCCGACAGCGTGAAAGTGAAGAAGGAGAGATACAGGATGCCCCGCCCACCCAAACACTACATGGCGAAAGCAGAGACGGCAGAAAGTACACCAGAGCCTGAACTCATGGATACATCAGAACTTACAGAAAGAGCTTTCGCAGAAGAAATGAGAATGACGGTGCAAATGCAAGGAAATTTACAAGCCGACTTCAAGGGATTGACTGACGAAATCCGTAGCCGAGGTGAGCGCATGAGTCAACACGTGGAGATGGCTTTGAATGAAGACGAATGGTAATCATTATTAACGAAAAATACAAACGAAATATGAAAAGAATCGCTTTTGCACTTTGCGCGACCTGTATTTCTCTCTGCACGATGGCCCAGGGAAGTCTTTTAAAAAGGTTACAGGGCAATCCAAGAATCGATAGCCTCGCCATCTATGCATATAACCTGGGATCTGTTCCCGAAGTTACCTATAGATATGATGGTAAACTCCATAAGATAGTTGAAATCCACTGCCTGTTGACGAATGACTTCCAGCCAACACTGATGACGGGTGATACTAAAAAAGATGTCCAAAATCAGAAACTAGATAGCATCCGACAGGATAAGATTAATCGGGAACACAAAGTATATGAGGCTGTACGCAACACCTGCAAGGCACTTACTGATAATGCAATGGAGAGTTATAGTTGGGAATACCACCGCAACGGGGTCGACAGCGTCCGCTATGCCATCGCCATCGGTGAATATCAGAACGGCGATACCTTGACTACCTTCCGAAGCCAAAGGGATGTGTATTATAACCGTGCTCCAGAACTTATCTCTTTCACATATAATTCACTCCCCAATAATAACGGAGTCCAGTGGAATCCTAAAGGATTCGGCTACTTCAAATATGAGTACACCCCAGACAGCGTATATAAAAACAAAAAGGAGTTCGTACCTTTCGACAAGGATGCATACAACAAGCTGATTCTGCCAATTTTGAAACAGGATGGAATCACCAGCCGCCAATTCTACGTCTACCACGACAGTACCTACACCATTATGAGGAAAGAAAGGAACGAGGATGACTTCTTATTGAGAGAGCAAACGGAGGAACCGAAGCAGACGAAGAGCGAGACCCGCGGAACCATCTATACTATGCACTCAAGGATGCAGGCCACTGCGGTGCTTGATCAGATTAAAATGGCTACACTCGCTTTCCTTGATGACAACACTGGCTATTGGTTTTCTTTCCACCCCTGGGTTCCTTTTATCGACGACAGAGGCTGGAAACTGTCCGAAATCTTCGAGACTGTGTATCTCTCGAGAGTCCCCGATTTCTATAGTATATATATTCGTTGTGCAGGCGATGAGTTTAACATACTCATCATTGAAGGCACAGGCGATATGATGATTCCAAGGGAATGGGCTGTCCTGAAGAGCTGGAAGAACGGAAAGAAAACCTATGACAAAAAGGCACTGAAGACCCTGTCGCCCCAGCAGGCCCGTGAAAAGACTTCAGGTTATTCCTCAGTCACCACAAGAAGTTTCGAGCCGTTTGATGACATTTCTACATCAAAACACTGAAACAGTTTTCAAACCCCTCGGCGGACTTTTCTAGATTTTGTCGAGGGGAAAAGAGTGTGCTGAGTAAAGATTTGGGGATTCCATACGGTTTTTCAATAACAAATTTGGGGATTCCATACAGGAAGATTTCGTAAAAAACGTTAAGCCATGTAATCTCTCTCTGGTTTGAGCGTATATGATAGTGATGAAACAGAGCAACGAGACAAACCAGCAGATTATTGACCGGGTGCTACACGACGGTCAGCAAGCAGACTATGCCTTGTTGGTGGACTGCTACAGAGCGCGGCTTTTCGCCTTCGTTGCCACGATGGTGACGTGCCGCGAAGATGCCGAGGAACTGGCGCAGGACTGCTTCGTGAAGGCATACGCCCGGTTGGCACAGTACGACTCGCATCGCAGTTCGTTTTATACATGGCTTCGGTGTATTGCCTATCGGCTCTGTCTTGACCATTTACGTCGGCATCCTGGTGTGTGGTTTGAAACGGATGAGCAAATACTTCAAGGCATCCCCGACGACGAAGCCAATAACGTGCTGGACACCGATAACGACCAGCGCATACAGTTGCTCGTTGAGGCCATCCACCGGCTGCCGCCCACTGACCGCCTGCTTGTGCAGCAGCACTACTTCGAGCAGCAGTCACTCTCCGATATCGCCGTCATCACCGACATTGACGCCGGCGCGCTGGCTACCCGCCTACACCGTATTCGCAAGAAAATTTATCACTACATCAAAGCAAGAGAACATGGAAGATAAGAAATACAACAAACTGAAAGCTGCCTTCGAGTCAACGCAGCCACAGGTGCCTGCCGACTTTACCAAGCGGGTGATGAAACGGATAGAGGAGTCCACCCCCAACCCCATTCCAAGGGAGAAGCCCACCCCTGCCCTCCCAAAGGGAGGGAGAACCAAAAGCCTCCTCTATTGGGGGAGATTGGTGGGGGCTTCCATTGCCGCCAGCGTAGTGCTGTTGCTAACGTTCCATTATATAAATAATAAAGAGGTAAAGAAGGTTGAACAGCCAGTGGTGGTTAAAAAGACGGAGTCTCAGAGAAGTGAGCCTAAAACCACAGAAAAGGAACCCGTGCAGATGGCGAAAGAAGAAAAAGCTGTCGTGGCAAAAACAACTATGGTTAATAAGCGGCCAAAAGCCTCCGTTTCAGAGAGTAAAACTTCAACAACAGCAGCAACAACCGACAGTCTGGACTACTATATCGACAAGATAGAACGCGAACTGGCCCAAGTGGACGAGAGCCTCTACATAGAGCGGATGAACAAGGTGATACGTGCTGACGAGCGACTGCAGCGCATGGTCAACAGCTATATCCTGCATACCCTCGACAAGGAAGGCCGCCCGCAAACGGCAGAGAATATGTATAACGTAAAATCAGAGCAAGATGAAGAATAGGATTTTGATAACCATAACAGCCCTGTTGGGTGTTGGGTGTTGGCTGTTGGGTGATGGTGGCTGGTGCCATGCACAGACTGCTAACTCCAAAAACATACGGGAAAAACTCAGTGCCTTTGTGGAATCGAAGGAGTACGGTGTTCACCGGCTCAATATTCCACAGGACGGACTCAATGTTTATCAGTTTGCCCAGCAATTTGCCCTCGATGAAGAGGCAGGGGGCAAGTATTACGGTCCGTTGTTCACGCCCCGGATGTTGGAACTGGAGAAGGCTTTCAGGGCTGAGGCCGTGAATGCCAAAACCATCTATATCCATGATGCCAGCGACGGCGACTCGCCCTTGTCAGGCGTTAAGTTCCAATTGATGACTGATGCCCAACATCCGATGATACATGCCGTGACATTCGACCTCAACAAGAATATCCGCCTGCTTTCCTTTGAAGAGGCAGACGGCAGAATATATGCCCTGCTGCTGATGTGGGACCAGACCGTTGACCCAGACAAGAAAGTCGGTGATACGTTCCTGATGGACGGCATGATTTACGAAATCAGCGGATGGAAAATGGACGACAGACCTTTTATCGCCCACTACAAACAGCCCAGCGCGTCAGGCACCTTTGTTGCTGGCTTGCAATATAATGACCCGGCTAATGCCATGTCTGTCGAAGAGTTCATGGCCAAGGTGAAACGCACCTGTGAGATATTCCAGCGCGAGACGCCGCAAGGTAAAACGGCTGCCGGAGTGGTGCTCAACAAGACGTGCAACGCATTCAGCGGAAAACTGACCAAAGAGCAGTATTTCGACCTGCTGAGCAATATCCAGCCGTTAGTGGATAGCGAAAAGAATGAAAACCTGAAGAGCATACTGGCTTATTCCTGCTACATGATTTACAAAAAGAGTGACTTATACGAGGGTGACAGAGAAACAGATGTCACACATGCACCGACAGCTGCTTCAGAAATCACCACCACGCAGGTGTCAAAGACGATTGTCTATAACAGTATGCTGATGAACGAATCGGTGGAGAAAGACATGGTGGAATGCCAGATATCCGGTATAGCACCATTGAGTGGAAAGAATATTTCCGTAAGACGTAATGTGACTTTGGAGCCAATGGGCACGTGTCCGGTAGTCGATGGCAAGTTCTCTTTCACCTGCAAGTTGCCCAAGAACGAGATTTGTAGGATATATCTTGATGACCGTGATGCTGTTTTCTTCTGTTCCGATGGTAAGCCCATCATTGCGGACATGGAGCACCTGACAATAGAAGGCGGCAAGGCCAGCCAAAAGATTAACGATTTCCTGCAGACAGTAGAGCGCGAACGCCTGGCCGAACTCCATGAGACCGACAGCCAGAAAAAAGCGGAGATCAACCGCCAGCGCGGCGAGCGGCTTCTCAAGGCAGTGCGTGAAAACCGTGACAACATCATCTCAGCATGTGCACTCAGCCTTGTCTATACTGAAATGAGTTACGAAGAACTGAAGCCATATCTCAGCGACGACTATGCTTTCTCGCATCACATCCTCCTGTCACCGATGCGCGAATATGTGGAAGGACTGGAGAAACGCCGTCCCGGCACTCCCTACACCAACCTGGAACTGGTGGACACGAAAGGCCGCCCACATCAGTTAAGCGAATTTATCGGCAAGGGATATGTAGTGCTGCATTTCTGGGATGGCCTTGGCGGTTATGGATCTGAAATCCATCCGTCCATGAAGACGCTTTACGATACTTACCATTCACGCGGAGTGGAGTTCGTCACCTTGGCTTTCAGTTTCGGTGTGCAAGGATGGCGGGAGGAAGTAAAGAAGCGCCAGCTGCCATGGCCGCAGTTGATGCCCGATCCAGACACCAACCCGCGAAATGCACTTACCGCCTACGGCATCCGTTCCTATCCCGAGTTGATAGTCATCGATGCAAAAGGAACTATCGTGGCCTGCCCCCGTAACGTTGAAGAACTCGGTTACGTATTAAAGAAACTGCATGATTAGATTTTATTCAATGACATATTTTAGGTTTAAATTAAGGCAACGACATGGGCCGTAGCGATACGTCCCATGTTTTCCCGAAATATCATATCTGCTCCGCGCGCGCGTACGCGCGAAAATTTTTGTTTAAGGGTGTAAGGGTGTCAGAATGCCGATAAACACAGGGCTTGCACCCCGTTTCAGAGGGTGTCAAGGGTGTCATAAGGGTGTAATGGGAGACCCACCCCTGCCCTCCCTGCATAGGAAGGGAGTTATGTCTTTAGGGTTAGGGTTAAGGTTATCGTTATCATTTAGAAATTCTCTAGAAAATTTTCTTCAAACGATGGCAGTATGAAACGCAAACTTCCTTTGATAGCAACAAATTCTCTAGAGAATTTATCGTCGGTCTCTAACTCAACGCCTCTACCCCCTCCTTTCGGGAAGGGCAGGGGTGGGTATTGCACCCTTATGACACCCTTGACACCCTCTGAAACGGGGTGCAAGCCCTGTGTTTATCGGCATTCTGACACCCTTACACCCTCAAAACAAAAAATCCTATGGCATACGTAACATGACTTGAATAGTATCATTATAATAATTTAACTCCTACAAGCGGGATATTTCTGCAAAAACGGCGTATATATAATAAAAGAGCAACATATAATAAATATGAATATGTACAAGAAAACCATCATCACCATGTTCTTCGCCCTCGTCGCAATGGCGGTTTATGGACAGGAAGACACTACAAAGGTAAAAAAGAAAGATAATACCATCTCAATGTACGGAACGGTGGCTGATGGTTTTACGAAAGCTGCGATTCCCGACGTGAGGGTGACGCTGATGAACGCTGACTCTACGGTGGTGGACACGGTGAAGGTGTGGAAGAACTACAGCTACAGCAGCGGCATCGGACGCTCGGCAGGAACAACGCGATACTACTTCCAAATCAGTCGCGAGCCAGCCAGGTATATCCTCAAGTTTGAACACCCGAACTATGAAACGGCCTTTACGGACTTCGAGATGAAGAAGGTGAGCCGAAGGCGGGATGATATCGAGGGACCGAAAGTGTATATGAAAAAGGCAGCACGAGCCAGCCACTTCGAAGGCGGACAACTGGACGAGGTTATGGTGAAGGCCACGAAGATAAAGATGGTGTGGCGCGGCGACACGCTGGTCTATAATGCCGATGCATTCAATGTGCCCGAGGGTTCGATGCTCGACGGACTCATCAAGCAGTTGCCGGGCGTGGAGCTGAAAGATAATGGCGAGATATTCGTCAACGGCAAGAAGATAGATAACCTGACGCTCAACGGCGCAGACTTCTTCAAGGGCAAGAATCAGATTATGCTGCAAAACCTGCCCTACTTCACTGTGAAGAATATCGAGGTATATAAGAAGCAGACTGAAGAGAACAAATACCTCGGCATCGACGACGAGGACGAAAAGGAGTACACGATGGACGTTATCCTGAAACGGGAGTACAACATCGGTGGCTCAGCGAATGTGGAGGCAGGCTATGGAACTGACGACCGATACAAACTGAAGGGCTTCGGATTAAGATTCTCCGACCGCACACGTGCCGTGGTCTTCGGCGGCATGAACAACATCAACGAGAAAATGGAGTATATCAGAGAGAACTCTGAATACAGGGATAAGACAGACCTGTCGGGCGACAGCCACTTCAAGCAGATTGGCGGCCAGTTCGTCTATCAGGCACCCGAGGACAAACTGACCAACTCGACCGAAGCGAGCGCTACATGGAACAACGATTTCAGCGAAAACCGAAGCAACGGCGAAACCTATCTGAACGGTGCCAGCACCTTCGGACAGTCGGAAGGATGGAGCCGCAACAAACCTTCCTCGTTCACGCTGAGCAACACCCTGCGGGCCACAGGCAAATTTCGTTTCTATTCAACGGCGTATATCGGTTATAACCGCAATCGTAACGAAAGTGAAGGATGGAACATAAGCACAGCCGATGCCATGATGACCGACAGCATCAACAGTTCGTGGTATCGGTCGCGCAGCAAGTCAGATATTTTCAATGGCAGTGGCTATGCCTATCTTGCCTATCGTCTGCCGTCGGGCGACTCGTTCACATTCAACGTGCAGGGCAACTTCAACCGCAGCTACAATCCAGAGTCATCGAGCGTAAATCACTATACCTATCACAAACTGGGCACACAAGATGACCGCGACCGCCGCACGGAATCGCCATCTTACAACTATAACTATCAGGGCAGTTTATCATACAACTATCAGCTGACGAAGAGCATACGAATTACTCCTACCGTTGGTATCGGCATAAGCGACAATAGCAGTGACCGTCACGAGTATCTGCGCGATAGTATCGATTACCAGTTTGATGCCAAGAACAGTTACGAACAGCGCACCCAGAATCTGGAGCGTCGCTCACAGCTGAGCATTGACTTCAATAAAAACATGGGGAAATGGTATTTGGGTTTGTATAGTAGTCTTAGCGCCAACTTCGAGCGACAGCGGATGAATTACGACAGCGAACCGCTCAGCACGACATTTACCCGCCACTACACGTTGCTCACTCCAAACGTGTATTTCTATCTCATGAGCATGAATCAGAAGCACAGTCTTAATATGCAATACTATATGTGGCCGACAACCCCATCCGTTACCGACCTAATCGACCGCCCGATTACCAGCGACCCACTGAACATCTATCTTGGCAATCCCAATCTGAAGAAGAGTGAACAGCACAACTGGATGGCCGACTACCGTTTGCGCAACGACAGCATCAACCAGACCATTGCTATCAGCCTCAACGCCAATCTGACTCACAATGCACGAACACAAGGCTACACCTACGACATGACAACTGGTGTTCGCACCTATCGCCCGGAAAATATCAGCAGCGGAAACTGGTATTTCAGTCTTTCCACCAATTGGGACCGTGCGCTTGGCAAAAAGAAAATCTGGAACATCGGCAACGAATTCACTTTCAGCTATAACAAAAATACGGGTCTCGCCGTTGCTACGGGGAGCAGCGAATCGGAGTTGAGCCGCGTCGGCACTCTTCGCTTGAACTACAAACCAGGTATCAAGTACCAGAAAGACAACCTTACCCTGATCATGAAAGGCGATTTCACCTATCGCAATCTTCATCGAAACATCACGCTCGGCGAGCAGCCAACTGATATCTGGGACATCGTCTATGGTATGAACGGCACCTACAAACTGCCGTGGGACTTTACGTTCGACACCGACATCACGATGCATTCACGCCGTGGATATACTGACGCGGAAATGAACGACAACCGTCTCTATTGGGATGCCTCGCTCACAAAATCATTCCAACAAGGAAAGTGGGTTGTCAAACTTCGCGGCTACGACCTCTTAGGTCAGGTTTCCAACCTGCGTTATAACATCGGAGCGCAAGGACGCACAGAAACATGGACTAACTCCATGCGCCGATATGCCCTGCTTACCATCAGCTACCGATTCTCCCATAAACCTAAAAAAGAAGATATCTAAAAATGTGATTAAGAGAGTGCCATGCAAACTCGTTTGCAAATGGCCGAACGTGAACATTTTATCTAATACGAGATGATTTTCTTGCCGATATCGGCAAAAAGTAGTATATTTGCAACGGAAAATGAAATAAAAACTTGCCGATAGAAGAGATGGAGTATATATCAGTGATGCAGTTCGCCGAGAAATTCGGTATATCAGAACGTACCGCCCGCAACTATTGTGCGAGCGGAAAGATTGAAGGAGCGTTCCTCACAGGTAAAACGTGGAACATTCCTGCGGATGCCGTTCTGCCGCAACGTAAAAATGTGCGGAAGAAAGTATCGCCCCTGCTGGCTATGCTGCGAGAGCAAAAAGCATCACGGCTGAAAGGAGGCATCTATCATCGTACGCAGATTGACCTGACCTATAACTCCAATCATATCGAAGGCAGCCACCTGACTCATGACCAGACGCGCTTTATCTTTGAGACGAACACCATCGGCATTAGCGACGGGATTGTTAATGTGGATGATATCGTTGAGACGGTGAATCACTTCCGATGCCTTGACTATATCATCGACCATGCGGAGGAGCCTTTATCGGAAAGTCTTATTAAACAACTCCATCTGCTGTTAAAGACAGGTACGTCAGACAGCCAGAAAGAGTGGTTTGCCGTTGGCGACTACAAACGCCTGCCTAACGAAGTTGGTGGTATAGAAACCTGCCCTCCCCAAGAAGTACATCGTGAGATGAAGAATCTTATCAGCGATTATAACCATTGCATGAAAAAGGTGCTGGAACATATCCTCGATTTCCATGTTCGCTTCGAGCAGATTCATCCTTTTCAGGACGGCAACGGGCGTGTGGGCCGTTTGATCATGTTTAAGGAATGTCTGGCCAACGGCATTGTACCTTTTATCATTACCGATGAACTCAAACTGTTCTATTACCGCGGACTCCACGAATGGGGACATATTAACGGCTTTCTGACCGACACCTGCCTCACCGCCCAAGATCAGTACAAATCATTGCTCGACTATTTTAAGATTTCATACAAAAATCTGAGTAAGTGAGAAGCAAACAAAAGAATTTGTTCGCTCGAACGTGAAGATTTTATTCAAATAACTAACGCAACTATGTTGAAAAAGAAATCAACTATCATTACTCTCCTGCTTGCCTTAGTTGCAGTGGCGGGGCAGGGGCAGACGATACCGCCAGACTGGTTCAAGACCGACACCATCACAATCCGAGGTTGCATTGAAGGGTACGATGCTGAACGGTTTGGTTTCACAACGATGCAGTGCTACTATGAAGATGTCTTCGAAAAGGACCAAGCAACACAGGTACTCGATATTGCTCCTGACGGGACGTTCAAGAAAAGTTTTGTGGCAAGTTACCCGTCAATGAACCGTTTCTATACGCATAATTCAAAGGTGGACTTCGATGAGATTCCATTTTTCGCCCGCCCTGGCGAGACCATCGACATCTCCGTGCGCCCCAATGAGCAAGGGAAATACGAATGCTTCTACAACAATGGCAGCAGTAAGGACGTGGAACGCTGGCTGAAGTCAAGGCAGATGATGAACGGTCAATGTAGGGCATTGTCTTCGTTTGAAGGAAGATTCTGCGATGTGCAGACAGTGGCTGACAGCGTTTGGCAAAACCTGATGCGATGCGTTTCGTCGGTTAGTCAGCAGTTCCAATATACACCATTTGAAGTACAGTTGGCTCAGGCCGAAGCACAGTTGCAGTTTTTATCAGCCATGATGACCTGTGCCGACAGTCATAACATGAAAAACTACACAAGCAAGGAGGTCGATGGGATAACAACATCTGAGATAGCAGACAGCTCAGAATGGCTGGCCATAAGAGACGGCAGGAACTATTCGGCTCTGCGTCATATCGACTTCGACAATCCGCTGCTGTTATCCTGTGAAGGTTTTCCACATACATTGAACCATACGGAGTATTCACCAATGATACATACACAAATGTTTGGCCCTATTCGGAATGAGAATGGTGAATATGAAAGACCAGAATTCCTTTCACACAACAAAAAAGTATTGGAGAACGTCTGCCAAAGCCTTCGCTACATGCTCAACACAGGCGACCGAAATAGTCTGATGATTCAACTCTGCAATTACAAGAATATGCAGGGACTTCTCCCCTTATGGATACTTTTTGAGGAAACAACGGCAGACACTACAATCGCAGAAACCTTCCGGCAGGAGTTGGCAACGAATTGCGCAAGTCCAGACAACATGTTTCCACTATATCTCGCTACCTTTACTCATCCTTATATCCGACAGAAGGCAGAACAGTTCTATATTTCCAGGATGAAGCAGAAAGAACTTACCTCCCCATTGCCTCTCAATAATCCTGCGGCAGACCTCATCAGAAGGATTTCAGCGCGTCATCCTGGCCGCATCCTATTTGTTGATTTCTGGGCAATGTGGTGCGGTAATTGCAAATTTGCTATCAATCAAAGCAAGCAACTCCGTGCCGAGATGGCCAAACGCAATGATGTAAAACTCATCTTCATTGCCAACGAAAAAGATCCGGAAAATGAAGCCTATAAGCAATACGTGAACGAGTGGCTTGCGGATGAAGAAATCGTCTGCGTCAACGACGTGGATTTCCGCCGTTTACAGGAACTCTTCCACTTCAACGGCATCCCACACTACGAAGTTTTCACCCCCGATTGCCGCCGCGTTCACGATGACCTCATTGGCCAAGGTTATCATAGCCTTGAATACCTGCTGCAAAGGCTAAAAGAGAAACTGAAATAAAGTAAAGCGAATATGAGCAAGAAAACCATCATGTGAAAAGGAAATGCGTGGGGATTGGATTAAAGGAATATAGTTAAATTGAATTAAGGAAGTACGAAAAATCATACTTTTGGCTTGCGATATCGAGTTTTCTTCATATCTTTGCGTCAAAAGTACGATAAATCATACGCTGATGGATATAGGAACAGTGATTAAGGAGCGCAGGGCATTGCTGGGAATCTCGCAGCAAGACCTCTCGGATTACTCTGGAGTAGGCATCTCTACTGTCAAGGATTTGGAGCGAGGCGTGGGAAATCCGTCGCTACAGACACTACAGAAGATACTGGATGTGGTGGGTATGGAAATGGTATTGCAGGTAAAACAGACCGTTAAATAGCATAGAGGATGAGAAAAGTGAATGTGTATTACGGTGATGTCTATGCCGGGCAGCTCGTTGAGTTGTCAAGAGGCAACTATGAATTCACCTACGATGATGCTTTTCGTGCCGACGGCAGCACCCCTCCTGTGTCTGTCAACTTGCCCAAGAGTCAGAAGGTGTATCATTCGGAGCGGATTTTTCCTGTATTCACCAACATGTTGCCAGAGGGAGCCAACCGTAGGGCATTGTGCAGAGCGAGGAAAGTTGACGAGAGTGATTTCTTCGGTATGCTGGAAATGATTTGCGGCATGGATGCTATCGGGAAGTTTGTACTTAAAAGACCAGAAGAATGAAGACAATAGAAGTATGCCCATCGACATTGCGACAAGGGTTTTCTACCTATTCGCCCCAAGCCGCCAAGGAATTGTTTGACGGTGTGGTGGTTTCGCCCTTTATCGACATCGATTTCGAGAACGAGCGCGACCAGCAGCAGGCGATGGAGAACATGAACAATATGTCAATCTCTGGTGCTCAGGAGAAATTCTCTGCCATCATTGATGATGGGAAAATCCGTCTGGCTCACAAAGGTGAACAAGCCACATACATCCTGAAGCCAGCACCTTTTAACCTGAGTCTCTCCACTCGCAAACAGATACCTGCCAACGAGCACCTGACCATGCAAATAGCATCTCAGGTCTATGGCATACGCACCGCCAGCAATGGTCTGTGTTTCAGCAGCAGTGGCCAGCCTGTGTATATCACGAAGCGCTTTGACGTGATAAACGGTGTGAAAGAGGGCTCGCAGGAGGATTTTGCCACCGTTCTGCAGATGACGGAGGAAGGCAGCGACAGCAATTTCAAATATCATGGCAACTATGCGCAGATAGCCGACGCCATCCGGCGGTTCGTGCCTGCATGGATGCCACAAATGGAGCAGTTCTTCCGGATGGTAGTGTTTGATTATCTGTTTGCCAACGAGGATGCCCACATGAAGAACTTTTCATTGATAAACAGAAACGGCGAGTATTTCCTGGCTCCTGCTTACGATCTTATCAATACCTGCATCCATATCCAAAGTGGCAGCGACCTAGGACTGATGGAGGGGCTTTCACCAGATATTGAAAAAAGCGATGCGTATGACAGAACAGGTCATCCCTGCAGGCTGGACTTTGAACGATTCGCGGAAAGAATAGGATTGCCGAAGAAACGTGCTGCCTCTGTGCTCGATATGTTTATGGAGATTCCACAAGAGACATACGCACTCATCGACCGCTCCTTCTTGAATGACAAGATGAAACGCACTTACAAGCGTGTTATAGAAGAACGGAGAACCCGTTTCATTCGACATTAAGAGAGTGCCATGCAAACTCGTTTGCAAATGGCCGAGCGCGAGTATTTTATGTAATAATCCACAGAATTCTATACCGACTTAAAAAACTGTATCTTAGTTATGAAGATTTAACGCCTCGCAGCGGGATATTCCTGAAAAAATGTCGTATATATAATAAAAAGGTATAACAATAAAACGAAACGAATATGAAGAAAACCATCATTACCATCATGCTTGCCCTCGTCACAATGGTGGGGCAAGCACAGACATTCACTCCTGTTGTGGAGGACAGCATCGATTTCGTCATTACAGGCACGACAACCAGTTCGCACGATAGCGTGGCAATGTTCCTCTGTGCCCCACATGGCAAAATCGAGAAATTCCCCATCGTTGGTGGCAAGTTCAAGGTAACAGGCCGACAGCCTCGCCATACATTCATCCAGATTGGTGACAATGCTGAAAACGACCTCCGCTTCATCGTGGACGAAACGCCGACAAGCATCAATCTCGTCACAGGCGAGGTGTCGGGTAGTGAATTGCAGCAGCGTTTCGTCCATTGCCAGATGCGTGAACGCGACATTGACCGCGTGGTAGAGCCGTGGTGGGATAGCCTTGGCTACGAGGAAAAAGACAGAATCATCGATATGAGAGGAGGCAGATTGTCCGATGCAACTGCAAAGGACAGCGCAAACTTCCTGAAATACGAGGACTTCATGGGTGACCGCGATGCTCTCGTCCGCCAGATCATCCGCGAGAACAAAGACAATGTTATCCCAGCATATTATCTCTATGTGCATCATTCCAACCTCAACTATGAGCAGAAACGGGAGTTCATGCGTGAGGATGCCCCATACGCCCATCATCCCGCAATGGAGCGACCTTGGAAAGCCTACTGGGGCATGATTCTGCAAATGAATATCACGGGCAAAACCGCTCCCGACTTCGAGGCCGAGGCACCCGACGGCACAATGCACCGCCTTTCGGAATACACGGGGCATAGCCAATACGTTCTGATTGACTTCTGGGCATCGTGGTGCGGCCCCTGCATCGCCTCCTTCCCATTCATGAAGGAAATCTACGCCACCTACAAAGACCGTGGCCTCGTCTTCCTTGGCGTATCCTGCGACAAGAACCGCGAAGCATGGCTGAAAGCCCTTGAAAAGCATCAACTGCCTTGGACTGCCCTGCGCAATCCTGCTCGGAAGGGCGATGCCTGCGACCTCTACGGCATCACAGGCATCCCTGCCGTCATCCTCATTGACCCAGATGGCAAGGTTATCTCCACCGACTTGGAGGGCAAGGAACTGAAAGTAAAACTGGAAGAATTCTTTAATGACAAATAAAATATGAACAAGAAAACCATCATCACCATCCTGCTCGCCCTCGTTGCAATGGCGGGACAAGCTAAAACCTATAAGACCATTAAGGCTCCGGAGTGGATGGCCTGTGTGAATGTCAGGGGTGACGGGCTGAAAGCCTGCGAAGTGGTTTTCAGGGACACGGCAACCACCGTGCATTTCTCGATGGAGTATCCTAAGGGAGAGTATTTCCGTTTCGTCAAGGAGAGCTACCTGATGGACGAAGAAGGTCATCGCTACCCCTTGCGCTCGGCAGAAGGCATCGCGCTCGATGCTTGGGTGCAGTCGCCAGAGAGCGGAGTGACCGACTTCACGATGCACTTCGAGCCAATGCCCAAGCGGGTACAGGTGTTCGACTTTATTGAGGGCGATGTGAAGGGAGCGTTTATGCTGCTGGGCATCCACGACAAGAAAACCAAACTGAAAGCTCCGACGCTGAAAGCGCTATCAGATGCCAATCCATACGCTGTGCCTAAAGACTGGTTCAAGACCGACACCATCACCATCCGCGGACGCTTCGAGGGCTACGATGCCGAGAAGTTCGGCTTCACCTCCATGGAGTGCCTTTATGAGGACGTGTTTGAGAAAGATGCAAACACGCTGGTGTTCGACATTGCTGCCGACGGCTCGTTCGAAAAGAAGTTCCAGGCCAGCTATCCCATCCGTGAGATGTTCTTTGCCGAACAAACAAAGATAGGCTTCGACGCGATACCTTTCTTCGCCCGTCCCGGTGAGACCATCGACGTTATCGTGCGCCCTGATGAACACGGCCAGTACGATTGTTTCTACGGCGATGGCAGCAGTAAGGACGTGGAGCGCTGGCTGAAATCCAGTCTGAAGATGAGCGATCTGGCTTACCCCCTACGTATGTTTAAAGGAAAGTTCAGCGAAGCCAACGAGATGATGGAGCGCACGTGGAACAATATGTTGTACAGCTTGCAAAAAGAAGGTCTCCGCCAGCATTTCACTCCCCAGGAGATGCAACTGGCGTTGGCCGACCTGCAGGTGCATTTCGCCTATGCCGTGATGGACTATGCGATGTATCACGAGGATGCAGTGAGGAAATATGAGCAACGAGACGGCCGCTACCAAATGGTCATTCTAGACAGTCTGGAATGGAACGAGATATACAAGGCGGAGAGCTACAAGGCGCTGCATCGTGTGGATTTCGACAATCCTTTGCTGCTGACCAGCGACAGCTATCCCATCACCCTCAACCGCATCCAGTATGCCTGTCCTGTAAACAGGCAAAAGTACAAAGGGTTGCTGGATGAGAATGGCGGATATGTGAACAGTCTGGAAAATGCAGAGAAGATAATTTCCAATAATTTTCTGGCCTTGCGAAACCTGATGGGAACAGACCACGATGGCTTCATGATGCAACTCTGCGCTTATAAAGACATGGCGGGCAGCTTCGACAACTGGCGCAGTGATGAGGATGAACTCCAGCGCGTCCTTGCCGACACAACGATGACTGCCGATGAGCGCAAGGAAGCTGAGGCCAGCTTTCAGTCACCCGGCAAGATGATGCCCCTCTATCTCAGCAGATTCTCCGATGCCTATCTCCACCAAAAGGCGGAGGCTTTCTATGCCGCGAAGATGGCACAGACTGAACTCTCCACGCCATTGCCAGCCGATAATCCCTCAGCCGACCTTATCCGAAAGCTTTCTGCCAAATATCCCGGCCGTTTCCTGATGATAGACTTCTGGGGAATGGGCTGCGGTCCCTGCCGCTCAGCCATCCAGAACAGTAAGAACCTGCGGGCAGAGGTTGCCAAGCGCGATGACATCAAACTCATCTTTATCGCCGGCGAACGAACTGCCGAGGGTAGCGAGGCCTATCATAACTATGTAAAGGAATGGCTTGCCGACGAAGAAACCATCTGTCTTTCCAACACCGACTTCACCCGTATGCAGGAGCTCTTCCGCTTCAACGGCATCCCCCACTACGAGACCATCACGCCCGATGGCCGCCGTGTGCGCGATGACCTCAACTTCAACGGCTACTACAACTTTGACTTCACGTTGAACAGGCTGAAAGAGAAATTCAAGTAAAACGTATTATGCACAAGTCAACTATCATTACTCTCCTGCTAGCATTCGTCTCGTTGACAGGGCAGGCGACGACCATCGAAGAATACCACTTTCGCAGCGGTTCTGCCGTATTGAAAGGGCGCATACTGAACAAGGCCGAGAGCGAGTGGAGCATTGTCAACGTTGTCACTTCCAACCTATTTTCAGACGAGGAGCAGATACACGCCATCCCCGTTGCCGTCGATGGCTCGTTCGAGGGCAGAATCCCACTGCTACACTCTCAAAGTGTAATGATACAGGATATGGGGTATGTTTTCCTTGCTGTGGGCGATACTTTGGAAGTGACGAAAGACGCTCTGCAAGAGGAGGACGAAAAGGGCGTCACTTTCAGCGGCCACGGCATGAGTGCCGCCGTCAACCGCCTCTGGCCAGGCGTAAAGAAACACTATTTCGGGGACAAGGATTTGTTTGTCAAAGGTCTGGAGAGAGAGGACATTCCTGCGTGGAAGCAGCGGATGGTGAAGCTGACGGACACCGTCATAGCGGACATCGAGGCCGACCGCCTGCCCGTGCCTACCACAATGAATGTCAGTGTCAAGGAAGTGCTGGGAGTCAGCTTGCTGGGTGATTTACTCATGGCCGCAATGGAAAACTATCGTTTCAACATGACCAGCGGAGGCTATTATCAAATCAATAGAGAAGAACTTGGCGACTACTACGATTTTCTGGCAGGACGCGAGCGATGGCTGGCAGACAATCCATCCATGCTTTTCGCCATCGATAACCCAGGGACTTTATTCAACTACACATGGATCTACATCATGATAGACATCAGTTTCTCGCCCCATGAGAAGGGGGAGAGTTCTGCCGACTACTACCGAAAGGCGTCGAACGTCATCACGTCGCGCTACGGTTTCAAGAATATCGGTTTCTTGCATCAGATGGCGCTTTGCAGGGACGTTTTCAGAGAAAGCAATCTCGATGAAGACTCCGACCCCAACCTATTGACTGACAAATTCGCAGCTATCATTCCTCTCCTCAATTATCCAATTGTGGCCCATCAAGCCCTGCAACGCTATCGCCAATACATCCAGCAGCGCGAAGTAAAAGCTGCTGCTACTGTTTCTTCCACACCAGAGGCCGATGCTCTCTTCCAGCGTATCATTGAGCCATACAAGGGAAACACCCTCCTCGTTCACTTCTGGGGCATGAGTTGTGCTCCCTGCCGGCGCGAAATGCTGGACGAGCGCGAGAAGGTGGAGCGACTGAAAGACGCCCCCGTGCGTTTCCTCTACATCTGCGATGAGAAAGATAGTCCACGAGAACACACCGAGCAGTGGCTGACGAAGAACAACATCAAGGGTGAGCACATCTATGTGATGCACAACGAGTGGAATCTCCTTGCCGCTAAATTCAACTTCTACGCCATTCCCTTCAGTATTGGCGTTGATAAAGATGGCATTGTAGTCGATTTTGATGAAGTCAACAAGTACGTGAAAGAGATACAAAACGAATAAAATGTCAGACAAATGTCAGGAAGTTTTTTCGGGCATTTGCCGCCTTGTTGCTAGCTTTGCACCCAAAAGCAAAGCATCATGCAACAAACAACATTTTACAGAATCAACATGATGGCGGCTTGGCTGGTCTTTGCCATTGCCGCCATCGTCTATGGACTGACAATTGAACCGACAGCCAGTTTGTGGGACTGTCCGGAATTCATCGCTTGCGGATACAAGCTGGAGATTGGACACCCGCCGGGTGCACCCGTCTACATGTTGGCCGCAAATCTGTTCTCACATTTTGCCACCGAGCCGTCGCAGGTGGCAAAGATGGTCAATCTCCTGTCTGCCCTCTTGAGTGCGGGCTGCATCTTCTTCCTGTTCCTTACCGTTACACACCTTGCCAAGAGACTCATCTGCCCGTCAGGAGAAAGCATCACCATGGCGGATGTCATCCGTATAGAAAGCTGTGGAACGGTGGGAGCACTGGCCTATGCTTTCAGCGACACCTTCTGGTTCTCGGCAGTTGAAGCAGAGGTTTATGCCTTCTCCAGTTTTCTGACAGCCCTGATGTTTTGGCTGATTCTGAAATGGGAAGAAGAAGCAGACAGTCCGCAAAGTGACCGGTGGATTATTCTCATAGCTTATATCACGGGGCTTTCCATAGGAGTCCATCTGCTCTGCCTGCTTTGTCTGCCCGCCATGTCGTTTGTGGTCTATTTCCATAAGGCGAAACGTGTCACACGGTTTGGCATGCTAAAGACACTCATAGCAGGAGGATTATTAGTAGGTCTCATTCTCTATGGCCTCATTCCCGGTGTGGTGAAAATGGGCGGTTGGGCGGAACTGTTGTTTACCAACGTATTGGGGTGTCCCTACAACGTCGGGGTCATCGTCTACATCCTGCTGCTTGCGGGAGCACTCATCATTGCCTACTACAAGGTAAAACCAGGTTTGCTCAAATTGTCACTGGCCTGTGTGCTGATGATTCTGGCAGGCTACAGCAGTTATGGGGTTATCTTTATCCGGGCCAATGCCAATACGCCCATGAGCGAGAATGCTCCCGGCAACATCTTCTCGCTTGGAAGCTATTTAAATCGCGAGCAATATGGAGACACACCGCTATTCTATGGCCCTGCCTATTGCAGCGAACTGAAGCGTGAACCCATAGGTGAATATCTTGTTCCGAAACAGCGGGAAGGGAAAGCCATCTACCGACCTAACCCTAACGCTAACCCTAACGCTAACACCCAGAAATACACCGTCATACGCCACGATATAGAATACGAGTATGAAGAAAACATGTTCTTCCCTCGCATGCACTCCCAGCGCCACACCAAGGCCTACGAAGACTTGATGGACGGAGTAAAGAAGGAAGGGAACCTGCCGACAACGGCTGAGAACCTGCGTTTCTTCATTTCCTACCAGTTGAACTTCATGTACTGGCGGTATTTCCTTTGGAACTTCGTGGGACGGCAGAACAACATCCAGGGCAACGGTGAGGTGGAGCACGGCAATTGGATCACAGGTTTCAGATGGATTGACGACCTGCTGCTGGGGTGCGATACCTCGAAACTGCCCTCGGACCTTTCCGACAACAAAGGACGCAATGTCTATTTCGCCCTTCCGTTACTGCTCGGATTGGTGGGAATCGTATGGCAATGGCGGCGAGGACGTGAAGGGCGCCAACAACTGTGGATTGTCACGCTGCTGTTTGTGATGACAGGTCTGGCCATCGTGGTTTACCTTAATCAGACGCCGCTCCAACCCCGTGAACGCGACTATGCCTATGCGGGTTCCTTCTATGCCTATGCCATCTGGATAGGACTGGGAGTGGCGGGTATCAGCAAAAAGCTTCCGGGCCTGTCGCTGCTTTGTCTTTTCGTTCCTTTGCAGATGGTGAGTCAGACCTGGGATGACCACGATCGCTCCGGACGCTATACCTGTCGTGACTTCGGAGCCAACTATCTGGAAAGCATGCAACGGACAGGCCATCCCATCATCCTCACGAATGGCGACAACGACACTTTCCCACTTTGGTACAATCATGAGGTGGAAAGCGTCAGAACAGACACTCGCGACTGCAATATGGAGTATCTGCAGACAGACTGGTATATCGACCAGATGAAACGCCCGGCCTACAACTCGCCAGCCTTGCCTATCAGTTGGCGACATGAGGATTACCAGGAAGGCACACGGGAGTATATTCCCATCCGTCCGGAACTGAAAACGGACGTAGAGCAGTTCGTGGGGCAATACCCTGAAGAGGCAGCAGAAGCCTTGGGCAAAAAACCTTTCGAACTGAGGAATATCATAGACAAATGGGTGCTCAGCGAGGAGGCAGACATGCAATGCATACCCACAGACAGCGTCACCATAGGCAATATGGTCATCTCATTTAAAGACAAAAACGCATTGTCCAAGAACGAACTGATAGTTCTTGAAATGCTGTCACACGCAGACTGGAACCGTCCTATCTATCTTTCCATCAGCATGGGCACGGACATGCTTTCTTTACTCGGCGAACATTTGGTGTTGGAAGGCCTCGCCTATCGCATCTCCCCCACGGCCACTAAACGACGGATAGACGTAGAACGACTCTATGAAAATGTCATGTACCGTTTCCGTTTCGGTGGTCTGAACACCAGGGGAATCTATGTGGATGAAGACGTGCGGCATCTTGCCAATACACACCAGTTTGTCATGGGCGTGCTCATTGACTCGCTGCTTCAGCAGAATGACACCAGACGGGCCTTGGCCGTATGCCGGAAATGGCAACAGGAGATGCCGCCGGAAAACGTTCCCTATACCGATGCAGCCTTAGCCATGGCCCGCTGCTACTATCAGACCCATCACGCAAAGAAGGGAGATGAAATCATCAACAGTCTGCTGCGTCGCTCCGAAGAGTGGCTTTCATGGATAGAAAGCATCACTCCCGCTCGTCGTCCTTCATCCCGATACTCCCGGTACACATGGCTGCAGACCATGCAAATGGCTCTGTCAACAGCCGTAGATTACGAAAGAAATGATATTTTTCAACAATACAGCAATCAATATGAGAATCACATCAAACTATACCAACAAGACTGACCGTTCCCGCCATTTCACCATCACCCGTCGTCACGTCCTTCTGACAGCATGCGCACTCATTATCGCAGGCTACATCCTGATGGCTGGTCCCGGCAGTACCGAACAGTCTTTCAATCCCGATATTTTTTCCACCCGAAGAATTACGGTGGCACCCATTATGTGTCTGGCGGGCTATCTGCTCATCGGCATCGGGATTCTCTACAGGAAATAAAAAAGAGACAGCCGAACAAACGACTGTCTCTTTACTGGTCGGGATGAGGCGACTCGAACGCCCGACCCCTACGTCCCGAACGTAGTGCGCTACCAACTGCGCTACATCCCGATCTATTCGTGCAATATTTGTGCAAATGAGCGCCATGAAAGTTCACTTTCAAATGGCCGAATGCAGCCAAATATCGCAGTCAGTTCTGAAAACTGACTGCAAAGGTAGTGAGATTTAGAGAGAATTCAAAATAAAAGGGCGAAAATTTTGTTTTTTTGTGTATCTCAGTACAGAATGTAAGGTTCCAGGCGCTGGATATCCTGCGCGGAAAACTCTTTCAGCAGACGTAGTTGCTGGAGACTCTGCAACGGACCGTGTAAACGACGGTAATCGGTAATAGCCTTCGCCCGATAGAAGCCGATATAGGGATGGGCCTTCAATTGCTCGAGGGTGAGGCGGTTGATATCCAACTTCCGGAGATTCACATCCCCCAACTCAAAATAAGACAATGCCGACTCAGGAAAGCCCTCTATCTCTCGCAACTGTTCCACTCGATAGAAACCACCTAAGCGCTGACGGTATCTGACAATTCGGCGGGCAAAACCGGAACCGATACCGGGGACATGCTTCAAAGCCAACGTATCAGCTATATTGAGTCTCACGGTTTCTCCAGGCACCATCTTAATAGGATAGCGCACGGTATCGCGGTGGTACTCTTCAATAAGGGACTCATGCTCTGCACTGGCCTGTTTCACTTCATTGCCAATGCGGATAAAAGGGCGCAAACGGTCGTATTCCATCTGCGTCAGCCCATAGAGGCGGGCAAAATCGGATGGCTTACGGAACACACCGCCAGCCTCACGGTATTTATAAAGATTGCGGATTTGCCAGTCTTTCAGTCCCAAACGACTCAGTTGCCGGGCATCTGCAGTATTGGGATCGAAGGGGAAAGTTTCTGCCTGCCGGCCTCCTTGCTGAGCCTCATGAGCAACAGGATATCGTCGGGAGGAATACCGATAGACCGTGTCGCGCTGAAGGGCCATCTCCAAAGAGTCTGTCATGGAAAAATCAGTTGCCTCCTGACGGCCACCTACCCAGAAGATGACCACCACTGCAATGACGGCCACCAGCAACAGCATCAGAATGGCCATACGGTCGGATTTCTGTAAATAGAAAAACTCCCTAAGTGACATAGATGAATGATTGAATCTTTAATCTTGAAACATGAAGCTTGAAACTTGAATCCTCACACCCACCCGAACTGATGGAGGAAGATAAAGAGCATCCCCAAAGGACAAACATATTTGGCGGCAAACACGAAAAGGTGGAAATAGCGGCTGCTGAGGGTTCCCCAGTTGGTCATCTGGTCATGAACAGCCTTGTGCGGCATTACCCACCCCACATAGATACTCGTGAGGAAACCGCCCAACGTAAGCAGTATGTTGGCAGAGAGGAAATCGAAGAAATCGAAAAGTGACTTGCCGAAAAGTTGCAGTTCGGGAACAGGTCCTAACGACAAAGAACAGAGTGCACCTGTAATCATGGCCAGTACCGTCACGATACGGGCTCCGTTCTTACGTCCCATTCTGAATTCCTCACTGACAAAAGCCGTAGGCGTCTCGTGCATGGAGATAATGCTGGTCAGGGCAGCAAGTACCAAAAGCACATAGAAGATTATTCCAATGAGATAACCCACCACAGGCACGGGGGCAAAAGCCTGCTGAAAGACATTAGGCAGGGTGATGAAAATGAGCGAAGGCCCCAAATCGGGCTGAACGCCTACGGAAAAAGCCGCAGGGAAGATAACGAGTCCTGAGAGGATGGCCACCAAGGTGTCAATGGCAGCTATCTGGAAAGCGCTGCGCGTCAGGTTGATGTCTTTTCCGAAATAACTGGCGTAGGTCACCAGACAGGCCATACCGGTACTGAGCGTAAAGAAGGTTTGTCCGAGGGCATCGAAGAAGGTACTCGCCGTCACCTTCGAGAAATCGGGATGGAAAAGGAATTCTACACCCTTCATACTGCCAGGCAACATCAATGAGCATACTACCAGCAAGAGCAAAAGCAGGAACAGCACAGGCATCATAATCTTGGAAGCCTTCTCAATGCCTTTCTGCACACCATGAACAATCACGAAATGGGTGATGCAGAGGAAAAGTAGCGTCCACATCACGGGTTTCACGGGATTATTAGTGAAATCAGTAAAATACTGTTGGATGGCATCGGCATTACCCTGAAGGTGTCCGGCAACAGCAGCGAAGACATACTGAAGTGTCCAACCGGCCACAACACTATAGAACCCCATAATGATGAAACCTGTGAACACACCCATATAGCCCACGAATTTCCACGGCCAACCGCCATAAGCTCGCGTGGCATTTTGCTGAGCATGCCGTCCCACAATAAATTCGCAAAGCATGGCAGGCAGTCCGAGAATCAGCAGACAGCCCAGATAGATGAGAAGGAAAGCAGCACCGCCATTCATTCCCGTCTCATAAGGGAAGCGCCAGATATTGCCTAGTCCGACGGCAGAACCCGCCGTTGCCAGCACAATACCGATTTTCGATGCAAACGCCCCTCTGCTTTCCATACCTTGAATCCTGAATCTTGAAACCTGAAACCTAAATCCACCCGAGTTGATGGAAGAATACAAAAAGGATGAACAACGGGCAGATATATTTCACGGCCAACACAAACAGATGGACAAAGCGTACGTTGGTGGTTCCCCAGTTGGTGATTTCATCATGCACCACCTTGTGTTCCACATACCAGCCAATGAACAGACACGTCAGGAAAGCGCCGACAGGCAGGCAGCAGTTTGCCGTGAACCAGTCGAGGAATTCAAATAGCGGCATGCCAAAGAGCGAACACCAATCCCACATACCCAATGAAAGAGAGCAGATACCACCCATGATGACGGCATAGAGTGTTACCAGACGGGCTGCATTCCGACGGCCCAGATGCAACTCCTCACTCAGGAACGAAGTGCTCACCTCATGAATGGAGATATTGCTGGTCAAGGCAGCAATGGCCAACAATAGGTAGAAAAGGATACTCACAAAGTATTCCACCAAGGGCATACTGCCAAAAGCCTGTTCGAAGACATTGGGCAAAGTGATGAAGATCAGCGAAGGACCGCTGTCGGGCTCCACACCTACCGAGAGGGCGGCGGGGAAGATAATGAGACCTGCCAGGATGGCCACCAAGGTGTCAATACCGGCAATCTGAAGGGCAGAAGGCAGCAGTTTGGTTTCGCGTTTGAAATAACTGGCATAAGTACACAGACAGCCCATTGCTATACTCAGGGAGAAAAACGACTGGCCGAGGGCTTCCAGGAAAGTCTTCCCAGTTACTTTCGAGAAATCAGGCTTCAGCAGGAATTCCACGCCTTTCCACGAATTCGGCAGGGAAAGGGAACAAACCACCAGCACAATCAGCAGCACGAAGAGCTGAGGCATCATAATCTTGGAAGCCTTCTCGATGCCGTTCTGCACGCCATGGACAATCACGAAATGGGTAAAGCCAATCAAGAGGGCACCCCACATAATCGGTTTGACAGGATGTGTGGAGAAAGCTGTGAAATACTCCTTGAAATATTCAGGCGTGCCATGGATATTACCGGCAATAGATGAGAAGATATACTGCAGCGTCCAGCCACTCACCACGCTGTAATAGCCAAGAATCAAAGCCGAGGTAAGCACACCGAGATAGCCCACCAGTTTCCATGCCGTACCATTGCCCATGATGGAATAGGCTCGAGCTGTATTGGCCTGCGCATGGCGACCGATCATCATCTCGCAAAGCATCACGGGAATACCCATCACAAGCACACATCCGATATATATGAGGATAAAGGCAGCACCGCCGTTCTGTCCGGTCACATATGGAAAACGCCACACATTGCCCAAACCGACGGCACCGCCGGCAGTGGCAAGAATAACGCCTAACTTTGTTCCGAAGTTGCCTCTTTCTGAATTGATCATCAGGTACTGCTTTCTAATTCAATGTGACGGAATTCTGTGGGGATGGTACCACGCCAGACGATAAAGGGCATCTGACGCATATGGGCATTATAGAACCGACGGTCACCCGTCACCTCATCACCGATGAAATCGGGCTTTTTGAACGGTTCACCCTCATTTTTAAGTTCCACTTCGGCCATCACCAGGCCCGCATTATCACCATAGAACTCATCCACTTCAAACGTATGCTGTCCGTCAGGACTAGGCACCAGATAGCGAGTCTTGTCGATAATACCCGGCTCACATATCTCCATCAGGTGCTCTGCCTCGTCGAGTGTTATTTCCTTTTCAAACTCGTAACGTGACAAGCCGCCGTTCTGCGACGGTCCCTTGATGGTCAGGAACCCACGGTCATCGCGGATGCGAACCCTGACGGTGCGTCCGTTCCTGCTCATGATATACCCTTGTTTGATACGACTTTTGGAAGTAGCCTGCCGGCGATAATCTTCGCCGCGCACCAGAAACTTGCGTTCTATCTCCAGTCCGCTCATTTAGGACATTGTGATGACGATATAAACCATGTAGATTACGGCCAGTGCCACCAGGCAACCGAAGATCCACTTCACAATGTTCTTACCCTTTTCTTCTTCCTGAGCGGCGTGGCGCGCACGCTGTAATTTTCTTTTTTGACTCATAATCTTATTATTATTTAATGTTTTATTAAAGTTTCGCTTACCTCTTACTTCTTACATCTTACTTCTTACATCTTACCTCTTCCTCCTCAACTCTCCTCATCAACCGGGAACTCCATCAGATAGGCCTTGATAAAATCGTCAATCTTGCCATCCATCACGCCATCCACATCGGTGGTCTGGTAGTTGGTACGATGATCTTTAACGCGACGGTCATCAAAGACATACGAGCGGATCTGACTGCCCCACTCTATCTTCTTCTTGCCTGCCTCTATCTTGGCCTGTGCCTCTAAGCGCTTCTTCATCGCACGGTCATAGAGTTGCGACTTCAGCAGCAGCATAGCCTTTTCCTTATTTTTCGGCTGGTCGCGCGTTTCCGTATTCTCAATGAGGATTTCCTCTTCCTCGCCGGTATCAGGGTCGGTGTACCAATAGCGCAAACGCACGCCCGACTCCACCTTGTTAACATTCTGTCCGCCGGCACCGGAGGAGCGGAACGTATCCCATGACAACTTGGCGGGATCCACATACACCTCGATGGTATCATCCACGAGCGGACTCACGAAAACTGAAGCGAAGGAAGTCATACGCTTACCCTGCGCATTGAACGGCGAGACACGCACCAGACGGTGCACACCGTTCTCGCTCTTCAAGAAGCCGTAGGCATACTCACCCTTCTCAATCTCCATCGTCACACTCTTGATACCAGCCTCATCACCTTCCTGAAGGTCGGCAATGGTTACCTTATGGCCATGAGCCTCGCACCAACGCATATACATACGCATCAGCATACCAGCCCAGTCCTGAGCCTCCGTGCCACCGGCACCCGAATTGATCTTCAGCACAGCATCCATAGGGTCTTCCTTCTGGCGCAGCATATTCTTCAGTTCCAGGTCTTCGATGGCCTTGATGGCTTTATTGTAGTCTTCATCAACTTCCGCTTCGGTCACCATTTCCTCATGATAGAAATCGAAGGCTAGTTGCAGTTCGTCGGCCAGCGTACGCACTTCCTGATAGCCATCCAGCCAGCGCTTGATGTCTTTCACCTTCTTCATCTGCTCCTGTGCACGCTTGGGATCTTCCCAGAAGTCGGGAGCCTGTGTGCGGAGGTCTTCCTCCTCGAATTCTATCTGTTTGCGGTCGATGTCAAGATAGCGGTGCAAATCCTCTGCCCGCTGCATGACATCCTTCAATTGGTCTTGCGTGATCATATTCTAATTATTTCACGAATCAGCGTACATCGCATCGATTTGAGCTGCGTAATTCTTATTCAGTACACGGCGCTTGATCTTCAGCGTATTGGTGAGTTCACCGTTCTCCATCGTGAACGGATGGGGCAGCAGGGTGAAACGCTTCACTTTCTCGTAGTTAGCCAACTGCTGCTGCAGCGTCTCGATACGCTCTTCCATCATCTTGTAGATCTTCTTGTTCTGACAGAGATCCTCACGGGAGGTAAACTCGATATCATTGTCCTTGGCATATTCTTCCAGCTCGTCAAAAGCAGGCACAATCAGCGCACTCACGAACTTGCGCTGGTCGGCAATCACCGCCAACTGCTCCACGAACTTATCCACCAGCAGTTTCGACTCAATCATCTGCGGGGCAATGTACTTACCGTTGGAGGTCTTATAGAGTTCCTTGATACGTTCCTTCAGGTAAAGCTCGCCGTCCTTCAGATAACCGGCATCACCTGTACGGAAATAGCCGTCTTCGGTGAAAGCCTCCTGGTTCAGCGCATCGCGCTTATAGTAACCGCGGGTAATCGTCGGACCCTTCAGCAGAATCTCGTCATTCTCGCCTATCTTGATATCCAGTCCGCTGATGGGACGTCCCACCGAACCGATGGTAAAAGGCTTGTCCTTGTGGACGTTGCTCACCGTGGCCAGACTCTCCGTCAATCCGTAGCCCACCATCATGAAGATGCCGACGCTGAGGACGAACTCCTCCACATCTGGCGAAACATACGAACCGGCCGTGGGGAAGAAATTAGGATTCACCAGACCCAACTGCTTGCGCACCAGCGAGAAGACCGTCTTATCCATCATCTTATACTCCATCTGCAAGGGCAGGGGCGGACGCTTGCCGCGGCTCAGGTATTCCACGTTATGCTTGCGGCCTACAGCCAATGCGTGTTTGAACAGTTTGCGCTGTACGGGGCCAGAATTCTCAATCTTCGATTTCACCCCGATATAGACCTTCTCCCAGAAGCGGGGTACACTACTCATACACGTAGGATTAGTCTCCTTGAGTGACTGCTGCACCTCCTTCGGATAGGTGTTCACAATCACCGTGGCACCTTCCGTCAGACACAAGAAGCACCAACCGCGCTCAAAGACATGCGTCAGCGGCAGGAAGCACATCACACGGTCTTTCTCATCCACCGGCAGATTCTCGTCATTGGCAATCATGGCCGCATTATACTGTCCATGAGTCAGAATCACGCCCTTTGAGTCGCCCGTCGTTCCGCTTGTATAAAGGATATTGGCAATATCATCGTCATTGGCCTGTGCATAGAGACCTTCCACCTCGCTCTGACGCGGACAGCCTTCACCCAGTTTCAGGAACTCGTCCCAATAGATGCTCATCGTATCATGCTGCGCCTTCCGAACTGAAGGGTCGTAGATGATGATCTTCTCCAGAGTGGGACAAAGAGAGAGCACGCGGTAAGCCTTGTCATACTGCTCCTGCTCACCCACAAAGAGAAACCTGATCTGCGCATCGCCAATCATAAACTGTATCTGCTGCTCCGAACTTGTGGCATAGAAAGGCACCGTAACGGCACGAATGCCAAAGGCACCAAAGTCCGTAAACAGATAATGCACCGTATTCTGTGAGAACACGCCCACATTCTCCTGTACTTTCACGCCCATGTTGAGCATGGCATTACTGACAATCCGCACGTTTTTGGAAAACTCATTCCACGAACATTCCTTCCACTTCAGACTACCGAATTCACGGTAGATCAGAGCGGCACGGTCGCCATACTTTTCTGCCTGTTTATGAATAAGCACCGAATAATGACATCTTGTCTGCATAAGCGTAAATGTTTTATTAAAACGCAAAAGTACAAAAAAAAAACAAAAAAACAAATTTTTGCCGAAAAAAACCATTACATCCCATTGTTGTCCATCTCCCCCAAAGACTCAGCACCGACAAAAAGTGTGGCCGTTTTGGCTACACTTTCGCTTCGAAACAGGCTCTGCTCCCTCCCATCAGAAGCCTTGTTCCACCCAACGAAAACTAATTTTATGCGTTAAAACACTGACACACTTCTTTAAACAAAAATCTACAAGAATCTCACAAAAATGTTCAACGATAACCATAACATTTATCCTCATAGGATTCCCTCCCTACGGGGTAGGGTTAGGGAGGGGCTCTATATTCTTTAGCCTATATCATTCACATAAGAAAAATTTTTCTCGTTTTTGCTATCACTGCTATCACTAAAATCGATAACCAGTTGAATGTCTGTGAGTTGCAACGCTGAATTTAGTGATAGCAAGGTGATAGCAGTGATAGCAAAATGCCTTCCCGCTGAAAAAATCGCCCCAAAACACTCAGTTTTTCGCATACGCGCTTTTATCTCTCGCAAAACACGCTGTTGTTTCTCGCAAAAGTGCGAACCAGTTGCAATACTCCTGCAACCCATCCGCAGTACTACTGCGCATCATCCGCAGTACTACTGCGGAGGCTTCGCAGTAATTTAACGCATCATCAGCCATCATCCTATTCCTAAGAAAACTCACGCCGAGTCATAAGAGTTCATAGAGGTTATATTCACTCTGAAAACTCCATGCACGCTGCGTGATTAATCTCAAAAAAACGGGCTTTTTATCATAAAAAAAACAGGATTAACCATCAACCTTATTCAGGACGAGTCACTATCACTGCTATCACCAGTGCTATCACTAAAATTTTCTCAGCAACTTATTACAAGCCAACCATTTACCGATTTTAGTGATAGCAGTGATAGCAAAAACAGGAAAACTTTTTTGTGTGAATAAGATAGGCTAGAAAAAAATAAAGCCCCACCCTAACCCTCCCCCGTAGGGAGGGAATCCTATTAGGATAAAAGGTTAGGGTTATCGTTGAACATTTTTGTGAGATTTTTGAAGATTTTTGTTTTGTAGCAGTTAAACCCGTCAATGTAAATACTATTTCTGTAAAATATCGTATTCTGGAACCTTCATTTTATGTAAAATATCGTATTCTGGTACATAGTTTTTCTGTAAAATATCGCATTTTACAAGAATGATTCAGATTTTCTATCTGCTAAAAAATAATCACCCTCCAAATTTTCAAACTAATTTTTCCTCCCCTCCCTACGGGGGAGGGGGCGGGGGAGAGGCCAAAAAAGGAGTCCACCATCGCGGTGAACTCCTCTTGACAATTAAATCAAATATTCTGAATTTTTTACGGGTTTTCTGGATTACCATTCGTCCCAGATCATGCCTGACTTGGCGCGGTTACCACCTTGACCTGTACCCGAACCATGACCTCCGTATGGATCGGTATTCTCGTCGGTCTCACCTACAGATCCAGGCAGATCAACACCATCGCCTGTAACAGTAGGACCTCCATCAACGCCACGACCTTCTTCAGGTTTAATTATGCTCGTTGAATCCAATACTATGTCGCCATAACAGGTAACCAAGATAGTTTCTGGCTTTTTATAAATACGTCTCATAATGACTGTTTCTTATTATTTTACAACATACTTTTTGCCATTCACAACATATACGCCCTTGGGCAGGTTCTGAACTGAAGAACCTTGGTAAACGCCATTGATGTCGTAAACCTTTGTATCCTCATACAGAGAAACTTTTTTCAGTTCGCTTATACCTGTGGCTTCGTCCCACTCGAAATTGTTGGAAGCACCAAAATCCATCGTGTAGCTCTTAGCTCCACCAGTTGCGGCGAAATCATCGCTCGTAAGATCGGTACCTGCTGTGAGAATCCAGCGTGCAGGGTCTTTAACTTCGGTAGCTGCATGGATTTCCAGACTGGTATTGAAGTTCGGGCAGATGATACCTGTTTCGTTATTCCAGTTCCAGCCTGTCTGATCCTGCACCTTGCTATACCAGAATGCAGCCTTGTTAGCCTGGCTATCCCATCCAAGGAAGTAAGAATACTGTGGCATCACACTCTTATAGAACGTACCGACAAACGTATATTTATTGTCTGCAGAGATTCTGTAAGGCACTTTCTGACCGTTATAGGTCAGTTTGTTGGATTCATCCTTCTTGCTGTCCTGATAAGTAATGGTCGTACCGTCCTTCATGGTGATTTTCAACTCACCATCTTCGTCTAATCCCTCATAGACTGCATCAGGAGAATCATAACCCACCACGTATGCAGGAACTGTGTACTCTCCATTATAAACCAGATTCTTCTGAACGGTACCAGATTCATCCTGTGATTTCTTAAGGCGGTTGTAAAGGTCTTCGTTAGCTGACTTGTAGATATCAAACTGACGAGTTCCTGTAATATTACCTTCGTCATCTACCGAAAGGTTCGGACGAATCAGATAGGGAACACCAGCATGCAGGATGATGGGGTCTTGGGCCAATTCTTCAGATGTCCACTTTGTATTGTCATCGACGATACCATGCACACGGCCTTCGGGCAATTCATTTGTTGCGGTGAACTGCTCTTTACCTGTGAGCTCACCGTTATCAGTGAGGAACTGCTCCTTATACTCCATAAGGTTCTTGGAGAACATCAAGGTTATTCTCTTGTTCTCTACATCACGAACCACATACATCAGCTTGCTCAGATAAGGAATCTTTTGAGGGAAGCCTTGACGGTCGACACCGAAGAACTTGATCATGTCAGAGTAGCGCAGGTCGTAAGGCTCGCAAATAGTCCACCAGTCATTGTCAGTAATAAACGAGCGCAGCGGCTCCATAGGAACTGTTGACATATAGGCACGGCCATTGAGAATGAACTGGTGCCAGCCGCGATAGTCGTTATATACATTATAAGTAATGTCCTCATCTGCCACATAATCAAGACCTACAGTACAATAGCGCTGCTCGTTAGCATCATCTGTAGATGCTACAGAACGATAGGTGCCCAGATAGTTCTTGTTGTAATGTGGTAAAGCCTCATCACCTGTTTCTGCTGTACGATATACATCCTTATAATTAGGAATGTAATAGTTTGTATTCAATTTGATGGCCGTTGCCTCTGTTCCACTCTGATCGGAGTAGTAGGTTTGTGAGGCATCATAGTTCATTCCTTCGGCACTGCAATATGTGGGGTGTGAACCGGAAACATAATAGTACGTTCCAGAAATCATATACCATGCAAGCGTCTGTTCGCCATAACTACCATTATTATTATAATAATATGTAGTTCCAGGAGTGTATTCTGTTGCCTCTGCATAAATAGGTTCTGTGCCGTCCTCGTAATAATAAGTTCCATCTAAGTTCACTGATGGATAATTGTCATCGACATTTCCCACTAATGAATAATCGTCATTCCATGTATTCTTTGTCTTAACATAATAATTCCCTTGACCAGGTATGAAAACTGTTGTTTCATGTTCTACGTTATTTTCATCCTTATAATACACAAGGCCATTAGATGGATTACCAGGAATCAATGTAGGAGTAACTTCATTACCATCAGCATCAAAATAATGAGTAACACCATACTTCAGTTTATTTGTAGAAGTATATTTCGTCCGAGTTTCCTTTGTATCAACATATAACTGAGGATTACCGGAAAATTGCAGTTTTGTAGGAGTATAGGTCTGCCCTCCATCCGAGGTTGTATAATACTCATCTCTTGCTCCTATTTGCTCATTATTCGTGTCTATTTGAGTATAATCATTTTCAGTACCACACTGATAGTACATGGATGCACTCAGTTGAGGTGTAACAGTTATCGTTCCCTCGGCATCAGAATAATAGGTGGTCACACCATCTACGATGACATTAGTTGTGGTGAATCCATCCTGAACAGTCTCCTTAACATGCGTGCCGCCTTCTGTAGCTGCTTCCCATTCAAAATTCTGCACATACTCACCATCATCGCACGGGTTATATACGATATTTCCCTGGTCATCAGTCTGCAGCACCTGCTTGCGGCTGTAGCGCTCCAAAGCATCATCGGCAGAGCCGGCATAGTCGCGGAAAATAGTTGTAGTGCTACTGCTTGGGTCTTTCACGTAGTCACCATTATCATCACGGACATAAACATATTTTGATGTTTCCGTCTTTGCCTTCGGATAGAGGACACCGTTATATCCAGAGTATCTGTTCTCATAATACGGAGTCAGACCAGTTGGAGCCGTTACTTCGCCAAACTGGTTGTTTTGTCCTGTTGTGACATCATAGAACGAGCGGTCAGCCTTTATATCGGCATTTTCCTCGTTGCCCACCCAACGCTGGTTGGCAACATCCTGATATTGCGTATTGTTCCCCTCCTCTAATACCTTGTGAGAAGCCTCTGTTGAAGGCAAGCCGTTACCATAGCCAGCTGTCAGCGACTGGTCGTACCAGTTGCGTGAGTCATCCCATCCTTTCCACAAATAGCCATAACTGCCCTGGTAGTAAGCGTATGTCATTTCTGAATGGTTAGGATAGTAGATTGTGCTACCGTTACCGTCACGGTCACCTGTAGCAATAGAATATTCGCGAGTCGGGTCGGTGTAACGCTGAATGTTCGGGTCGGTTGTCTCGCGTGGGTAATGGAGAATTGACACGAAATTATAGGCACCTACCCTATACGCATCATGCGTAACAATTCCATCTTTAATATATTCAGGCTTCAGAGTATTATTACCTACATACATAACACAGTTGAAAGCATCCACATGACATTCGGGGGCAACGGGGTTAAGCACATAAACGTCGCTCACGCAGTCGCTTCCTGAGAAAGCGTAACGCTCAATCAGTCGAAGATTGGCAGGCAATGTGAATGTGCCATACTGGAACTGGTTCTTGTCGCTCTCAGTCATGGCAACATTTCCGTCTGCGGTGTTGTTCATGTATTTCCAAGTAATTTCGTCACCGCTCACAAAAGCAGCACCATTATCGTACTTAGCGGTAGCATCAGGACCAGTCGTCCAGATATAGTTCATACGACCCGTACCAGAATTAGAAGCAAAAGCTCTTGTCCGGATATACTCGATATTGCCTGGAATACAAATTTGGCGAACAGAACCATTCACGTTCAGATAATCGGCTGGCACTGTCTTGAAACGAGGATCCTCTGGCATCCATACTTCACGCAGATTGGTATTTCCGATACCATTATATCCCACTACGATGTCTGTGGCATATTCGTCGGGAACATAACCGTCTTTTAGGTCAATAACATAGAATTCGGTACATGCAGAAAGAGCACCGTTGTTATCATTGGCTGGAGTTGTATAAAGGTCTCCCCCCTCTGTGTTTTTGTTCCAGGTAGGATTGTTCTCGTCGGCAATGCCGTTAATAACATAGTGTCCGTTTTCATCGTAAACACCTTTGCTGGAAATGTCGCGGGCACAGAAATTACCCATCACCGTGAGGTACTTCAGACGCGAACAGTCGCCACCGCCATTATAGACTTGATTACCTAAAGGAGCATAACCATGCGTGTCGTTCCAAGTACGCATAATAGCATCCTTCAGGGTGTTAGGCTTATTCAGATAAGCAATCAGGGCTGCATCGCCTTCGCGACTTTCATATTTGTCCTGATCGTTCGTACTGATACAAGCCTCGAAGTTAGCAGATGTGCTGTTAGCCTGACCTACGGCCTTCACCTGTTCCTTCGTCCAGTTGTAAGGCAGGATGATACGCTCCACATTGCTGTTGGTAATTGTGTAAGGCTCCACGTAGGCACGCATCATTTCGATGGTCTTAACATTTACATTGGCAAGTGCGGCCTTGTCTTCGTCGGTAAGTTGGAGAAGAGAGGCCGTACGCTCTCTGGCACTGATGTGCAGGATCTGCACATTAGTGAAATCCTGGTCAGCAATGGCTGTGGCCAGCTCACCCGGCTCCGACACGTAGATAGTCAGCACATTCTCTTGATCAGCATAAGAGTTGTACTGGCACCATGTCGTCCTATTAACTGTGATAGTTGCCCACGTCCCTATCGAGACGCAGAACATTGCAAGAAACAGTAAAAGTTTTCTCATACTTGTTTGTTATTAAAATGTTGTTATTATATTGTCATTTTGAATTAATTTACGCTACTAGGCGCTAACACGAAAAGGTTGTTTGGGCCTTCATGATTTGTCCTCAGCCCTGATGGGGACGGTTATTGAGTTTTTATATGTTTGAGGAGTCAGCCAGGGAATGAGCGACTGTATGGCAATCTATCAGACAAGTATATCGCGTAGCCATGCAGTTGCTCGCTGCTCTTATCAACTGGTTCACAGAGAATGGCGCGTTGGTCTCACGACTTTAGCGCCAGTTTTTTAAAAGATGGATACTCGGCTTCTCAGTTTTTCTCCACTTGGATAACTAATATCCTGCCCCTAAGGGCTCTGGACTAATAAAAATAATTCGACCGCAAATTTACAAAAATTCGCAAAAAAAAAAAACGGTTAACTAAATTCCGACCAAAACACGCGTTATTTAACTGAATTTAACTGAAATTCACACACTCTTCCGTTCCGTAAACGATTACGTGTTGCTATTACAATCTCATTCGCATACCTGGAGAAGTGAAGAGGTTTCAACTAAACTTCTAAGGACAAAAATCTACAAAAATCTCACAAAAATGTTGGCTGGAACTGCTCTTTCTTGCCATATTGTGCATTAAAATAGGCTTATAGGGAGAATTTGTGCTAGATTTTTGAAGATTTTTGTTTTGAAAGTGAGGGGGTACTGAGTTGCAACTTATAAAAACTAATCGTTAAAAAAACATATTAAATAAGGTATAGAAGAGGGAGAAACGAAAGTTTTTGACTGATTCTGATTAACTTTGCATCAGGAGAAAAATGGTTGATATGAAATACCCAGAACTGACAGAGCGGGCGGTGGAACTGCTGAAGCATCTCATCGCCACACCTTCGGTGAGCCGTTCGGAAGAACAGGCGGCAAACGTAATGGAACAGGCTATCCGCGATTTGGGACTGGAACCCCAGCGGGAGGCGAACAATGTATGGGTGACTGATCCTAACTACGATGAGAAACGCCCCACCCTGCTGCTCAATGCGCATATTGACACCGTAAAGCCAGTGGCTACATGGACGCGTAATCCCTATTGTCCCGAGCAAGAGGGTGACATGCTCTACGGCTTGGGAAGCAATGACTGTGGCGGCGGACTGGTGTCACTGCTTCAGGTTTTTGGCTGGCTGATTCAGAAAAAGCAACCTTACAACCTCATTTATCTGGCTTCTGCCGAGGAGGAAGTATCTGGAAAAGACGGTATTTCGAGAGTCTTGCCGCTGTTGCCCAAAATAGACGTGGCAATCGTGGGAGAGCCGACGGGTATGCAACCAGCCATTGCCGAAAAGGGACTAATGGTACTGGACGTAGTAGCTCACGGAAAGTCGGGGCATGCAGCCCGCGGCGAAGGGGTGAATGCCATCTATGAAGCGATGGGGGATTTGCAATTCCTGCAGCATCATCAGTTCAAGAAAGTGAGTGAGTTCCTGGGTCCCACGGTGATGAACGTGACGGTCATCCATGCTGGCACTCAGCACAACGTGGTTCCTGACCGTTGTGAGATGGTGGTGGATGTGCGCACCAACGAATATTACCAGAATGAGTTTGTCTATGAGTTTTTGAAGAAAAAGCTGAAGAGTGAGGTGACGGCCCGTTCGTTCCGTCTGCATTCTTCACGTATTGACCCGGAGCATCCGCTGGTGAAACGCTGCGTGGAAATGGGAATGGTGCCTTTCGGCTCGCCCACACTCAGTGATCAGGCGTTGATGTCATTCCCTTCATTCAAGTTGGGACCGGGACAGTCATCGCGTTCCCACGGTGCCGATGAATTCATCAAAATCCCAGAAATAGAACATGCCATCAGCACTTACATTGAACTGCTGGATGGCACGCACATCGGTTGATTCCTTTTTTCGATAAAGAGAACTATCTGCCTAACCAGACTTCTGGGTTGAGTTTGGCAGTCTCACGACGGAGCTGGAACTGAAGGATATTGTCTGTTCCCACGGTTCCCAGCGCTTGGCGGGTACTTACTTTCTGGCCTCGGGAGACACTGACCGAGCGAAGGTTACAATAGACGGAGATATAACTGCCATGGCGAACCATCACCACGCTGGTTCCTCCGAAGGCAAAGACGGCACTGACCTCACCATTGAAAATAGCACGGGCCTGAGCGCCAGGAGAGCCCAAGATGTTGATTCCCTTGTTATCGAGACGCACATTCTTCAAACCTTCCACATTATACTGGCCATAATGGCTCACAATACGGTATGAACCGGTGATGGGAATAGGCAGACGCCCCTTGTTGCTCTCGAAGTTACTACTCAGCTTACGGTCCACGCTACTGACCAGCGATATCGTTTCATTCTCCCTTTTGGCATCAGCCACCTCTTTTTCATGGCGGCGATTCTCCACTTCCGCCTTACGTTCGGCAGCCTCACGGGCAGCCTGTGCCTCACGGGCAGCCTGATCGGCACGTGCTCGTTCGGCAGCATCCTTCTTCGCAGCCTCGCGGGCCAGACGCTTTGCCTCGGCTTCACGTTCACGGGCTTCAGCTATCCTACGGGCATTCTCGCGGGCAGCAGCCTCGGCGGCAGCCTTCTTACGGGCCAGTTCTTCTTCACGTTTCTTCTTGGCAGCAGCCTCGGCGGCAGCCTTCTTGCGGGCTTCTTCGGCGGCACGAGCACGCGCCTTGGCCACTTCTTCGGCTATCAGCTTGTCAATCTGGGCATTGAGGGCCTGGTCTTTCTTACGCTGGTCGTCAATGATGCCCTGGATGGTTTTCTGCTGTTTCTGAAGTGTATTTACCACCTGCTGCTGTTCGTCCTTCTTGCCTTGCAGCGCAGCCTGTTCTTTCTTACCTTTATATAAAAGCGTATTCTTATTGCCTTTCTCTTTCTCCAGTTCCACATGCTTGGAAGCAATCTGGTCCTGCTTGGCCTTGACCAGTTCGCCCTGTGCCCGCTGGAAGGCGGCATACTCACGCACAAAGCGCATACGGCGATACATCTGGCTAAGGTTCTTTGCTGAGAAAACGAACATCAGCTGGTCCTGGATCTTCCGATGGCGGGCCATGTAGCGCAAGCTCTTCAGGTATTTCTGCTGACGTTCCTTCAGTTGTGATTCCAAAGTGGCCAACTGCGCCTTCAGCAATCCGATGTTACCCTCGATATGCGTGATGTCCTTCTGGATATTATCGATGTTCTTCTGGCGTTCGTCTATCTCGCTGTTAATGACCATCAGATTGTCAAGACGCTTCTTCACATCCGCCCGATTGGCTTTGAGGAGTTGTTCCTGTTCCTGAATTTTCTTCTTGATGGCAGCACGCTGATTCTGAAGGCCTTTGATTTCGGCATTCGTATAGACAGGGGCTTTCTTGGTGGTCGTTGTGGATTTGCCGGTTTTGGCTTTGGATTTACCTGTTTTGGCAGTTGTCTTCGGTTTGGCTGCCGTTTTTGGCTTTGCGGTCGTCCTTGGCTTTGCGGCAGAGCGCTGAGTGGTGGCCGGTTTTTTTGCCACAGTTTTCTTCTGCTGTGCTCCCGTCGGAACCAGCATCATCAGCGACAATATGACCGTTAACAGTACTCTCATTTACAGACTTGTGATTTTCTCCAGCACCTCATCGACACTGACTTCCTTATACTTGTCTGACAAGGTGGTACGCGTCTCCCAGTCGTTGTCCATCTTTACGCCTTTCATCTTGATGGTCACCGTGATGTCACGGGGCTTCTGCGTAGCCTGTGTCTTTCCGTTGAGGATCAGCAGATTGGGATACATCTTGGTGCCCAAAGCCTTGAAATCATCATACTTACACGACAACTTGGTTGTACCGTTGGCCTTGTCGGAATAGGTCACATCGGTCTGCTTGATCAAGCCAGTCTTCGATTCGGTCTGCCATACATAGTCCATGTTCCCTTGTTTCAGGCTTACGGGGACAGTGGCTGCCGAAGAATTGAGATTAAGCATAAACTTCTTCAGTTGCTCATCAGTGATATTCCCTGCTCCAGGCACGAAGAGCATATTCCAAAACAAGGCCTGCATGGAATAGAAGTTCAGGCCATTTCGCTTCAGGAACTCCACCTTGTTGTAGTCGGCTTTGACATATTCCTTATGAATGCGGTCCACAATCATCACGTAATCCTTGGTAAACTCCAGACGCCCCACCTCCATCAGCCCGAAAGCCGTGAGTTGGATACGAATCACGTCATCCTTGCGCATCCGGAGCGAACCGCTTACGGAGATGTCCTTGGAACCTGCGTTTAGCGAGAAATCAATGTTGCTGACGATATTCTTGGTATAGACGGCATTGTCGTAGACACGACGCATATAATTCAATTTCAACTGCTCCGAATCAGTCACACCCGAAACGGTTTTGACATCAGAAACCTGATCGGCAACGACCTTTTTCGTTCCGCAGGAGACAAGCATTGCAGCCGTTACCAGAGTCAAGGCAATTGTTCTCACTATCGTTATTCTGTTCATTTCTTCAAATATTTTCTAAGTTTTATTTTTCGAATCAAGACCTTTGAGTCTGCTCCTTTCTCACGGGCCTGCTGCCAATAGTCAAGAGCCTTTTCCATATCGCCCACCTTGGCATGGATATCACCGGCATGTTCCAATATCACCTCACTCACAGTGGAATCTTTCTGCACGGCCTGGTCAATATAAATCTTCGATTCCTCATAGCGTTCCTGCATAAACAGAATCCAAGCATAGGTATCCAGGAACGTACTGTTGTCAGGCTCTGCCTTGATGGTACGATAACTCATCTGCTCGGCTTTCTGCAAGTCTTTTCCTTTCTCGCTGAGATAATAGGCATAATTGTTGAGGCATCCGACATTGTCTGGCTTCCATTGCAGGCAACTGTCATAGGCGGCATAAGCCTCTGCCTCACGGTTCTTCTCATGGAGGATGTCACCCATGATGGCATAGAAGTCGCTGACGATTTCCTTGTTGCTGCTCTCATTGATCTGACTCACACCCAACTGGAACGACTGCAGTGCCTCATCTTTCTCGTTTTTCTGGAAGTGGGCCAGTCCCATGAAGTAATAAAAGGCCATTTCATCGGGATTATACTCTTGTGCCGCCTTGCACAGGCGGATGACCTCGTCGAATTCTTTATCACCCCATTTTGACTGAATCAGTTCCAGACGCACGCCGGCATTATCGGGAGCGATGGCCAATGCATCTGACAATGCCTGGCAGATACTGTCCTTTGGCATTTTCTTCAACGTCATATAGGCAGCATAGAGTTCGTGCATATCCGTGGTCTTCTGTGGTCGGGCAAGAATACGACGGAACAAGTCGAGCACTTCCGTAGAATCGCCGCCCTGCTGTTCATTGTCGGCCACCACCTTACGCATCAGCGTCATCTTGCTGTTGACAGGTGTAGTCTCGCTGATGAGCATCTTCTCCTGCAAGTCTGTGGCTAAAGAGTCCTCTCCCACATTGCGGTAATAGTCGAGCATCGACATCCGCGCCATCAGGTTCTCGGGTTCCATACCTAGCACGTATTGATATTCATTCAGTGCTTCGTTAGCCCGGTCATTCTGTAACAGCCAGTTACCCATCATCACATGATAGTTCATGTCATTGGGATGTTTCGCAGACAGCGACTTCAGTTCCGCCAGTTCCGCTTCCTTGTCGCCTTTCATGGAAAGCACCCGCATACGGGCAAGCGTGATTTCCTCACTGCTCCCCTCCAGACTCTCCAATCGGTCGATTGAACGAAGCATATTGTCGTAGTCTTTCTGGCGGTCGTAGAGTTGGATCAAGATATTCAGCACGTCATCACGGTCACGGGTATTGGCAAAGATTGTCTCATAAGTCTCTATGGCTTGCGGAAAATTTCCCCAAGCGATATAAGCCTGCCCCAATCGCTCCAGATAGGTAGTGTTATTGGGATTCAAAGCTGCGGCGCGCTCAATATCGGCCCTCATCAGCGAATCATCCTTCATGGAGGAATAATAGGCTGACCGCATGAAATACACCTCTGCAGCATTGGGATTGATTTCCTGACAATGGTTCAGAAGGTCGAAAGCACCTGCATAATTACCCTTGTTCTGCTGGTTGATAGCCTCCAGATAGAAATACTTGAAACGTTGCGAAGCATTCTTCGAGAGCGGAGTATAGGCTATAGAGGGGTTGGCGTGGTAATTAACCGACTTCCCTGATTTGGAAGCAGCACCACACGCTACCAACAGCGCCACAAGCGGAACAATGAATAACTTTCTAATCACCATTATCTGTCAACCATCATCTATTTAACCCCAGTATGCCCATAACCACCAGCACCGCGCTCAGTTTCATCGAGTTCTTCCACGATGATGAAATCGGCCTGTTCGTGCCGGGCTATGACCATCTGAGCAATACGCTCACCGTCTTCCACCACGAAATCCTCCTGGGAAAGATTTATCAGCACCACACCTATCTCTCCACGGTAATCCGCATCGATGGTACCGGGTGTGTTCAGAACGGTGATGCCATGCTTCAAAGCCAGTCCGCTACGGGGGCGTACCTGGGCTTCATAGCCTTCGGGCAAAGCGATGAAAAGCCCTGTCTTTATCAACTTGCGCTCCAGCGGACGGAGCACCACGGGGGCATCAAGATTGGCACGCAAATCCATTCCGGCACTCAGTGGAGTAGCGTAGGCAGGCAACTGCTGATGGCCCTTATTTATAACCTGTACCTTTATCATATCTTTTTTTAATTTGCAAAGATAGGAAATAATTATGAATTACTCACGATGAATTATGAAATATTTTCGTATCTTTGCAAAAAATTAAAATCCATGAACTGGAAACAACTCATATCAAATAAGCGGTTGGGACAGGAAAACCGACATTCCGAAAGGCATGACGACCGCACTGAATTCAAACGCGATTACGACCGGCTCATCTTTTCGGCTCCTTTCAGACGCATGCAGAACAAGACGCAAGTGTTCCCGTTACCTGGTAGCATCTTCGTGCACAACCGGCTGACACATTCTCTCGAAGTGGCTTCCGTGGGAATGTCATTGGGAAACGATGTGGCCCACCGAGTTTTGCAAAACAGCCCCGAACTCATTGACACGCTGTTTCCACAGATTGGCACCATCGTCAGTACGGCCTGTCTGGCTCATGACATGGGCAATCCGCCTTTCGGACACAGTGGAGAAAAGGCTATTCAGACCTATTTCACCGAAGGAAAGGGGGCCTATCTGAAAGAAATGGTCTCGAAAGAACTGTGGGACGACATCACCCACTTCGAAGGTAACGCCAATGCTTTCCGCCTATTGGCACACCGTTTCAAAGGTCGCCGCGACGGGGGATTCGCCATGACCTACACCACTCTGGCCAGCATCGTGAAATACCCGGTATCGTCTTCCTCAGCCGGCAAGAAAGGGAAATTCGGCTTCTTTCATGAAGAGAAAGATATTTACAAAAGAATCACACAGGAATTAGGTATCATTCCCAAGGGCGAAGACCGCTACGCCCGCCATCCGCTTGTCTATCTCGTGGAAGCCGCAGATGACATCTGCTATGAGATAATGGATATAGAAGACGCCCACAAGCTGAAAATCCTATCCTTCACAGAGACACAACAACTATTACTCGGATTTTTCGATGAAACCGACAAAAACAGAATACAACAGCGAATTTTAGATGAGGGAATCACAGATGATAATGAAAAGGTTATCTACATGAGGGCAAGTGTCATTGGCAAACTCGAAAACTGCTGCGTAGACGCTTTTATGGAAAACGAGCAGGCCATTCTCAACGGAACTTTCCAAGGAAGCCTCATCGACCATATTGCCGAAAAGCAACAGAAAGCCTATAGGACCTGCACAGAAATGTCAGTCAAGAGAATTTACAAAAGCAAGCCCGTTCTGGACGTGGAACTCTCCGGTTACAAAATCATGGCCACACTGATGGAAACCTTCATTGAGGCCGCAGTCCATCCCGACCGCTTCTATTCCCAGCAACTCATTCGCCGTGTCAGTAGCCAGTACGATATCGACTCCCCTAACCTGGAAACACGTATCCTGGCTGTTATCGACTACATCTCAGGCATGACTGATGTCTATGCCCTTGATATCTACCAGAAAATCAACGGCATCTCCCTGCCCATTGTGTAGAACACAAAAGCAAAGGGTATCAAAAAAGACAAGCCCTCGGAATCTGTTAGCGACAGATTTTGAGGGCGTTTTTTACTTTGTCGTAAATCAAGCCATTTGTCGCAACAACCTGAACAATTTTTCGACAATTACGGATCATTCTTTCAAAATCTACCATATATTTGCTATCAGAAACAGCGAAACTGTTGTTCAGAGTCAGTAAAAATAGTAATAACTAAAAAATTAGAAGCGTATGAAAGACATATTAAAGAATGTCATCAGCAAGATGTATGACAACTATAAGATTATCAGCGACAAGATGTATGTTAACAACAGCAATGCCCTATTTTCCCCTATGACAGGTTCACAGAAACCAATGATTTAATCCAGACGGTGACAGGAAACGGCAAAAACCTTATTTTAATACTATAAAAGCAGTGCCCGAACCCCTTAAAGGATTCGGGCACAGTTTATTTAGCAGCTATTTACTTTTCCTTGGTGATGATCCTGTTGGCCCCGGAAGTGATATGGAGCGCATCAGGATTCTGGCGGACAAAAGTGTCTATATGGCGGATTCGCTTTTCTGCAAGTATCTCATCTACTGCAATCAATATACCTGTTTCCTCTACATCGCCGAAACCGTAATTAATTGCAGTACCGAAGAGTTTCATCGTGGGTGAAAGATTCATATAGGCATTCACCAACGGGGGAATATTATAACCCATCTTTCGTATTTCCGAGTTCAGGATACGATAGTCTTTACGGAAATCGTCTTCTGTGAGAATAGAAGCCAATTCTGCGGGATCAGTCTCAATTTTCAGCGGTTTCATCGGAGTTATCAAGTTTTCCTTGTCATCGAAATGCTTCTTCAGGAAATAGAGAATCATATCGCGACCCTTACGGATGTAAGAAGGATACATCGTCATCTTTCCAAAGAAATATTTCGCATTGGGCATAACCACGGTAAGTGCTCCCAGACCGTCCCAAAGATTATCGAGCGCAAAAAGGCTTTTGGCGCCCATACGGGAACTCTGATAGCCCAAAGAGACGAAGGATCGCCCCAATTCAATGGTGTAGGGCATATATTCCTTCAGGAATTTCTCCGAGAAGTGGAACATATGACTCGTGGCCAATTTGGGTTGTCCGTTATCTGAAAGTTCCCAATCCGTTCCCAACAAGTAACGATAGCCGCCAATAATCTCTTCCGTCTCAGGGTTCCATACTATCAATTGCTTATAGCAGTTCTCGCAGGTATCAAACTCATCAATATCCATTTCCAAACCCGTACCGCCTCCAGCCTCGCGGAAAGCTTCCTCACGCAGACGACCAATTTCGCGCATCGTGTTAGGCGCATTATGTGCGGTTACAATGTAAATCTCATTGTTGCTCTTGTTGGTCATCCGGAGTTGCTTGTCGGGTGTAAGTTCACTCTTAAGCAGTGCCTTATCGACAGGCTGAATAATCGGCTGTTCGGACATAGTGTTTGGATTTAGGATTTGATATTAATGGTTTATGATTGTGGATTTCTTTTTACAGTTGATAAACGCGGTCTTCTACAAATTTCGCCCATTCCAACGGTGTTTTGGACTTGTCGAAGGTCTGCCAGGGTATGGGCTTTCCAAAAGTCACCTTAAAGGTCTTGTGGACATTCTTATACATTTCGTCGACCAGGAAAAGCATGGCCAAATTAAATTTCAGATGCTTGTCGCTGAAGTTGGCCAGGCGGTAGAAAAAGTTACTGTTCTGACCGCTAAAATGGATAGGCACCACATCACGCTGGTATTGTACGCTCTTCGTGATAAAAGTCTTCGTCCATGGAACGTCGTGAATCTCACCGTTAATCTTGCGAGAACAGATGCCGGCAGGGTACATCAACATGTGGTTGTCGCTCTGAAATCCTGCTTCAACCATAGCAGGGAAGTTACGGCTCTGCTTTCCAGTCTTGTTGATAGGGATGCTAAGTGGAGCCAAACCAGGCAGGTTCATCAGGAGGTCATTGACCAAATACCGGAAACGGCTGTCATAATGGCGGCCGATAATACTGCCCAGTGCTACGCCGTCAGCACCGCCCAGAGGATGGTTGCTAACAAAAGTATAGAGGCGGCCATCGTCCTTCGACGGAAGATTCTCCACACCTTCCAGTTCAAGCGTCATGTCAAGATAGCGGACACACTCCTCCAACCATTCCGTGCCCGTCAGGTGACGGCTTTCCCAGAGGAAACGGTTCACTTCATCCTCGTGAACGATGCGTTTCAGCCAGTTTACTAAAAACCCTGGCACGAATTTAGCTTTCGCGCCCATCTTCCCACGAAGAATCTGTTCTATGTCGATTGTCTTTTCTGCTATCTCTTTCATAAAAACATAAAACAATGTGCAAAAATAGCACTTATTTTTCATAAACGTGCACATTTTCAAGAAAAATGTTTCATTAATATGGATTTTTGTAACAAAACGTCGAGTCTGACAATGACTAAGAACACTTTTGATAATGCATTTTTCGTTGGCCAAAATCAAATAATCAGCATTCCAATCTTTGAGAAATCACGTTCAAAATTGAGGTAAACAAACAAAAATTAGTTAATTTAAAAAAAATGTGGGGGAAAGTGGTGGAAAGTGGAGGAAAATGATTATCTTTGCCAACGAATTCGAATTTAATAATGTACGTATGCGTTTTTTAGGTAATATAGAAGCCAAAACCGACGCCAAAGGCAGGGTATTTCTGCCTGCTGCATTCCGCAAGGTGCTCCAAGCATCGGGCCAAGAAGCCTTGGTGATGCGCAAGGACGTGTTTCAGGACTGTCTGAAACTTTATCCGGAAAGCGTCTGGAACGAACAGATGGACCTGCTACGCAGCAAGCTGAACCGTTACAACCGCCAGCATCAGGAGATTCTGCGCCAGTTCGTAAGCGATGCAGAGCGGATAGAGCTTGACGGCAACGGCCGCTTCCTCATTGGCAAGCGTTATCTTCAACTGGCAGGAATCGACCGTGACGTGAAATTCCTCGGAATGGACGACACCATCGAAATCTGGGCTGCCGAGAAGGCCGAGAAACCTTTCATGGAAGCTGAATTGTTCGGTGAGGCCCTGGAAGATGTGATGAAAGAAGTGAAGAACGAAGATTAAAGACCTTTAAGATTGGCGCGAAAGCGTAAATGAAATAAAAAAGAATGAGCGAGAGTCCCTACCATATTCCGGTACTGTTGAAAGAGAGTGTTGACGGACTGAACATCAAGCCCAACGGGATATATGTGGACGTAACTTTCGGTGGCGGTGGCCACAGCAAAGAAATTCTCTCGCGGTTAGGGGAAAACGGTCACCTTTACAGTTTTGACCAAGATGCGGATGCCGAACTGAACCTAAAAGGACAAGGGGGCATGGACAAAGAGAAAGAGATTGCCGATGACCCAAGGTTCACCTTCGTGAGAAGCAATTTCCGCTACCTGAAAAACTGGATGAGATACTACGAGGTAGACCATGTGGACGGGCTGTTAGCCGACCTGGGTGTATCGAGCCACCACTTTGACGATGAGACACGTGGGTTTTCCTTCCGTTTCGATGCACCTCTCGATATGAGGATGAACAAAAGAGCCGGGCAGACGGCGGCCGACCTGCTAAACCATGCAGAAGAGACAAAACTGGCAGACATCTTCTACCTCTACGGGGAAATAAAGAATGCCCGCCGACTTGCAGCAGCCATCGCGAAGAAAAGGACTGTAATGGGCATCCAAACCACGCAAGACTTGCTTGATGCCATCGGCCCGATGCTTCCCAAAGAACGGGAGAAAAAAGAAATGGCCAAAGTGTTTCAGGCCTTGCGCATTGAAGTGAACCATGAAATGGACGCACTCAAGGAAATGCTGAAAGGTGCCACAGAAGTGCTGTGCGAGGGTGGACGGCTGTCCATCATTACCTATCACTCGCTAGAAGACCGCATCGTAAAGAACGTGATGAAGGCCGGCAATGCAGAAGGGAAAGTGGAACAAGACTTCTTCGGCCGTATCCAGTCGCCTTTCCAGTTGGTCAACGGTAAGGTTATCACACCCTCGGAAGAGGAGCAACAGCGGAATCCGCGCAGCCGGAGTGCGAAACTCAGAATTGCAGAAAAGAAATGACAGAAGAAAACTACATAGAAGAACGACCTATGGACGTGAAGCCGGAAAATGCTTCTGCGGAAAAGTCTGAAAAGCCCGAGAAAAATGGGACTCCCGTTACGGAAGAGTCTCCCCGTCAGGACGAAGAGACACCTTCCCTACAAGAAGCCATCAAAGAGCAGGCCCGTGAAGACGAGGCTGCCCAGTCGTCGACTTTCACGTTGCGCCGTATCCTAGGCGGTGACTTTCTGACAACGCAGATGCTGCGCCGTCAGATCGGCGTCATTCTGCTGTGTGTGGTCTTCATCATTATCTACATCTCCAACCGTTACAGTTGCCAAAAGAAAATGCTGGAGATAGACAAGCTGAACATTGAACTGCAGGATGCCAAATACAAGTCACTCTCATCAGCCAGCGAACTCACGGAACGCTGCCGCGAAAGCAACGTCCTGGACATGCTGAAGACGAACAAGGACTCCCTGCTGAAGATATCGGCCCAACCGCCCTACATTATCGAAGTTCCAAATTAAAAATACATCAACTATATATAATAAGGTATGAGCAGCCTGTTTGACAGAAAAAAGATTATTCCCCGATACAAGATCATTGGATATGTAATGGTCGTGTTGGGGCTGCTCATCGTGGGCAAAGCATTCTATATTGCCACCGTGAAACGTGACTACTGGATGCAGGTGGCAGACCGCCTGAAACGCGACTCTGTGGACGTAAAGCCAGTACGTGGAAATATCCTTTCATGTGACGGACGACTGATGGCTTCTTCACTTCCGGAATTCAAGCTGTTCCTCGACTTCAAAGCCATTGAAGACAGCAAGAGCGACTCACTTTGGGAAGAGAAGATAGATAGCGTCTGCACAGGATTACACGAGATATTCCCCCAAAAGACCGCCGCGGAATTCAAGAGCCATATGGAAAAGGGGCGGGAAAAAATGAGCCGCCACTGGGCTATCTGGGATAAACGTGTCAGCTATGACACCTACACAGAAGTCAAGCATCTGCCATTCTTCAACCTCTCAAAATACAAGAGCGGTTTCCACGTGGAGGAATTCAATTCCCGCCAACGCCCATTCGGTTCACTGGCACAACGCACCGTGGGAGATATGTTCGGTGCAAAGGACACGGCACGCTGCGGACTTGAACTGTCATTCGATACTATCCTGCGCGGAAAATCGGGCATCGTACAGCGTAAGAAGGTGATGAACAAATACCTCAGCATCACCGAGCGTCCACCTGTGGATGGAGCCGACATCGTGACGACCATTGACGTCAATATGCAGGATTTGGCTGAACGTTCGGTCATCGATGAGTTAAAACTCATCAACGGTAATGTCGGTGTTGCCATTGTGATGGAGGTGAAGACCGGCGACATCAAAGCTATCGTGAATATGACGAAATGTGAGGATGGCGTTTACCGCGAAGTCAAGAATAATGCCGTGAGCGACTTGCTGGAACCTGGTTCAGTATTCAAGACGGCTTCCATCCTTGTCTATCTGGACGACCACAAATGTGACACCAACCTTTGGGTGGAAACTTACGGCGGTGTGATGGACATGCACGGTGCAAAGATGCGTGACCACAACTGGCGGCGTGGCGGTTATGGCAGGATCTCACTGCCTCGCACATTGGAAGTTAGTTCGAATATCGGTGTGAGTCGTATAATAGACGAACACTATGGAAAGAATCCTGAGAAATACGTAGAGGGGTTATATCGTACAGGACTCCATGACAATCTGGAAATACCATTGGTGGGTTCCTCTCCAGCAAAAATCCGCATGCCGAAAAAGAACGAACGCGGACAATGGCTCAATTGGAGCAAAACAGCCCTGCCATGGATGAGTATTGGCTATGAGACGCAGGTGCCACCTATATCTACATTGACTTTCTATAACGCCATTGCCAATAACGGTAAGATGATGCGTCCGCGATTTGTCAAGCAAGTGGTGAAAAACGGTGAAGTACTAATGGACTTCCCGCCTGTTGTCCAGCGCGAGATGATTTGTAAGAATCCTGAAACGGTAAAGATGATGCAGACCATCCTGACCCATGTGGTCAGCCAGGGATTGGGTAAAAAGGCCGGTTCCAAGAGTTTCAAAGTTGCAGGAAAAACAGGTACCGCACAGATATGGAACCGTTTCGGTAATACGGCTGCTTACCTGCTGAGTTTTGCAGGATTCTTCCCTGCCGACAATCCGCGCTATTCCTGTATTGTCTGCATCCAGAAAAGCGGTCTGCCAGCTTCTGGTGGCGGTATGAGCGGCGTCGTCTTCCACCATATTGCAGAGGGTATTATGGCCCAGGATGTGAAACTGAGCGTGGCAGACGCCCGCGACTCTCTGTCCATTATGCTGCCCGACGTGAAGAATGGCAACCTGCTGGCTGCCGACTATGTACTTAGCCATTTGGGCATCAAAACAGACAACAACTGGAGTGGCAGCTATACAGAAGGCAACCCCATCTGGGGAAATGCTGTTTTCAAGAACAACACCGTGCAATTGGCTAAGGGCCAGAGTTATGCCAAGAACCTTATCCCCGACGTCTTGGGAATGGGTGCGCGCGATGCGGTCTTTATGCTTGAAAGTCGCGGCGTCAGTGTAAGACTGACAGGCCGCGGCAAAGTCGTAGGCCAAAGTCTGCCGGCCGGCCATGAAATAAAGAAAGGTGATATATGTAACTTAAAACTAGAGATATGAGACTGAAGGAGTTGCTGAAGAACATCAAGCCCACACAGGTCGTGGGAGATGAGAACACAGACATCACAGGCGTCAATATTGACAGCCGTAAGATAAAGCAAGGACATCTGTTCGTGGCGATGAAAGGCACACAGGTGGATGGTCATCAGTTTATTCCCAAAGCACTGGACTTAGGCGCTTCTGCCATCCTCTGTGAGGATCTGCCTGCTGAACTAAAAGAAAACGTAACCTACATACAAGTGGTTTCCACCGAAGATGCCGTTGGCAAGGTTGCTACTATCTTTTATGGCAATCCCAGTGAGAAACTGAAATTGGTGGGTGTGACAGGAACAAACGGTAAGACAACCATCGCCACCTTATTATATAATATGTTCCGCAAACTGGGTTATAAATGCGGACTGCTGAGCACCGTTTGCAACTATATTGAAGGGGAAGCTATTCCTGCCGACCATACCACGCCAGATCCTATCGAACTGAATGCATTGCTCAGCAAGATGGTGGAGGCCGGCTGCCAATATGCCTTTATGGAATGCTCCAGCCATGCCATCCACCAGAAGCGTATCGGCGGACTGAAATTCGCGGGAGGCATCTTCACCAATCTGACCCGTGACCACATGGATTACCATAAGACCGTGGAGAACTACCGCAATGCCAAGAAAGCATTCTTTGACGGACTGCCCAAGTCGGCATTTGCCATTACAAATGCAGATGACAAGAACGGCATGGTGATGGTTCAGAACTGCAAGGCACAAATCAAGACTTACAGTACACGTTCAATGGCCGATTTTAGGGCGCATATCCTGGAATGTCACTTCGAGGGAATGTATCTGGAAATAGACGGACATGAAGTTGGCGTGCAGTTTATCGGCAAGTTCAATGTAAGCAACCTGCTGGCCGTCTATGGTGCTGCTGTCATGCTTGGACAGAAGCCCGAAGACATCCTTATCGCATTGAGCACCCTCAAGAGCGTTAGTGGACGGCTGGAACCCATTCAATCTCCAGAAGGCTATACCGCGATCGTTGACTATGCCCATACCCCTGACGCATTGGAGAATGTGCTGAAAGCCATTCACGAAGTGTTGAACGGAAAAGGCAAGGTAATCACCGTCTGTGGAGCCGGTGGAAACCGCGACAAGGGCAAACGTCCGCTGATGGCTCAGGAAGCCGTCAAGCAAAGTGACAAAGTCATCATCACCAGCGACAATCCCCGCTTTGAGGAACCGCAGGACATCATCAACGACATGCTGGCCGGACTGGACAAGCAACAGATGAAGAAAGTGGTGAGTATCGTGGACCGTAGAGAAGCTATCCGCACGGCCTGCATGATGGCCGAAAAGGGCGATGTCATCCTCATTGCCGGCAAAGGCCATGAAGACTATCAGGAGATAAAAGGTGTAAAGCATCACTTCGACGACAAAGAGGTGGTGAAAGAGATTTTTCAGAATTAAGAGATAAGAATTATGTTATACTACATTTTCAGATTCTTAGAACAATTCGGCATCCCCGGTTCACACGTATGGGGATACATCTCATTCCGTGCATTACTTGCACTGATCCTGGCCCTGATTATCTCGGCTTGGTTTGGAGAGCGTTTCATCAAATACATGAAACGTAAGAACATTTCAGAGACACAGCGCGACGTTTCCATAGATCCCTTTGGAACTGCCAAGAAAGGCGTACCCACCATGGGTGGCATCATCATCATCGTCTCGATTCTGATACCAGCCCTCTTGCTTGGCCGCATGCGTAATATCTATCTCATCCTGATGATCATCACAACGGTATGGCTTGGATTCCTCGGATTCCTGGATGATTATATCAAGATATTCAGAAAGAACAAAGAAGGCTTGTCAGGCAAATACAAGATTGTAGGCCAGGTGAGCATCGGCCTGATTGTTGGCCTTGTTCTTTGGGCCAGCCCCGACACTAAAGTGCGTGAGAACGTTGAAATGCAACGACAAAACCAGCAAACGGTAGTCGTCCACAAATCCGAACCGGTGAAATCCCTGAAGACCACCATCCCGTTTGTGAAAAACCATAATCTTGACTATGGACAGGCCTTTGGTTTCTTGGGCAAATACAAGACGGCTGCCGGATGGGTGCTCTTTGTCATCATGACCATCATCGTGGTCACGGCTGTTTCCAACGGTGCCAACCTGAATGACGGTATGGACGGTATGGCTGCCGGAAACTCGGCTATCATTGGAGTGGCCTTGGGTATTCTGGCTTATGTAAGTTCCCATCTGGAATATGCAGCCTACCTGAACATTATGTACATACCTGGTTCTCAGGAACTGGTAGTATTCATGTGCGCATTCATCGGTGCTATGATCGGTTTTCTCTGGTACAATGCTTACCCCGCTCAGGTATTTATGGGCGACACTGGTTCACTGACAATCGGCGGCATCATCGGCGTTTGTGCCGTCATCATCCACAAGGAACTGCTCGTCCCCATCCTTTGCGGTATCTTCCTCGTGGAGAGTCTGAGTGTCATGATCCAGACCTTCTATTTCAAATATAACAAGAGAAAGGGACTGCGCGTGCGTATTTTCCGTGCCACGCCTATTCACGATAATTTCAGAAAACTTGACTCACAACTCGACGAGACCAGTCGCTACGTATTCAAAAATTGGCCGAAACGTCAGTTCCACGAGTCAAAGATTACCATCCGTTTCTGGATTGTCACTATCATTTTAGCTGCATTGACCATCATAACGTTGAAGATTAGATAAGAAGATGAAAAGAATTGTTGTATTAGGAGCCGCAGAAAGTGGTGCAGGGGCTGCCGTCCTTGCCCAAAAGGAAGGCTTTGACGTATTCGTTTCCGATATGGGAACAATTAAAGATCGTTACAAAAAGCTACTAGATGACCACCAAATAGAATGGGAAGAAGGGCATCACACGGAAGAAAAGATACTGAATGCCGACGAGATTATCAAGAGCCCCGGCATTCCCGACGAAGCCCCGATGATTCAGAAAATCATCGCTAAAGGCATACATATCATCAGCGAGATAGAGTTTGCAGGGCGTTATACGAATTCAAAGATGGTCTGCATCACCGGCTCCAATGGCAAGACAACCACCACGAGCCTCATCTACCACATCTTCAAAGAAGCTGGCTATGACGTGGGACTGGCAGGTAATATCGGAAATTCACTTGCGCTTCAGGTAGCAGAGACACCCCATGAATACTATGTCATCGAACTGTCCAGTTTCCAGTTAGACAACATGTATGATTTCCGAGCCAATGTCGCTATCCTGATGAACATCACCCCTGATCACCTGGACCGTTACCAGAATTGTATGCAGAACTATGTGGACGCCAAGATGCGCATTATCCAGAATCAGCAACCCGAAGATGCATTTATCTATTGGAACGACGATCCCATTATCCGCAAGGAATTGAAAAAATACGACATCAAGGCTATCCAGTTGCCCTTCTCTGAACTCAAGGAGAAAGGTTCCATAGCCTACATTGAGGAAGGGCAATACAAGATAGAAAAGCCTACGCCCTTCAACATGGAACAGGAAGAACTCTCCCTGACGGGCAAGCATAATATATACAACTCGCTGGCGGCAGGTATTGCCTCAGATGTTGCCGGTATCAAGAAAGAAGTGATCAGGAAAAGTCTGAGCGACTTCCCAGGTGTAGAACATCGTCTGGAATATGTGACGACCGTTCGCGGTGTCCGCTATGTCAATGACTCCAAAGCCACCAATGTGGATGCTTGCTGGTATGCGCTGGAAAGCATGAAGACTAAGACCATCCTGATCATTGGCGGTAAGGACAAAGGCAATGACTACAATGCTATCAAGGACCTGGTGCTGGAGAAATGTGCAGGACTGGTGTATCTCGGTGCAGACAACACCAAACTACACAATTTCTTCGATCCTCTGGGACTGCCGGTACGTGACACCCACTCCATGAAAGAGTGCATGGAAGCCTGTTACGAAATGGCTGAGCCCGGTATGACCGTACTGCTCTCTCCCTGTTGCGCCAGTTTCGATCTCTTCAAGAATATGGAGGATCGCGGCGAACAGTTCAAATCGCTCGCCCGTGCATTATAGGATCTTTAAACTTGAAACCGTAATTACGTGATAGACAGACTTTTAAAACTCAAGATCAAAGGTGACGGCATCATTTGGATGGTGTTCTTCTTCCTCTGTATCATCAGTATCATCGAGGTATTCAGCGCTTCGAGTACGCTGACGTTTAAGAGCGGCAGTTATTTCGGCCCCGTCTTGCGTCATACCGGATTGCTGATAATCGGAGTGGTATTTATGGTGGCCACGATGAACATCAAGTGTAAATACTTTAAGATTGTCACACCTTTCGCCCTGTTGCTCTCACTGATTATGCTGATAGCCGTACTGGCCGTCGGACAAAGTACGAACGGAGCACAGCGATGGATCGGTCTTTTCGGTATCCAATTCCAGCCTTCCGAACTGGCTAAGGGTGCACTGATTTTGGCCGAAGCTCAGATCTTGAGTGCCATGCAGACAGAAACGGGAGCCGACCGACGTGCTTTCAAATACATCTGCTGGCTGAGTCTGCCGTTTGTCCTGCTCATCGCCATGGAGAATCTCTCAACGGCCATGCTCCTGTGTATCACCCTTTTCATCATGATGTTTGTTGGACGTGTTCCCAAAAGCCAACTGAATCGTACCATTGGCGTCGTCGTATTGATGGCTGCCTTAGGCCTCGGTGCCATCATGCTAATGGGAAACAACGAAGCAAAAGCCAAGGAAGCAGACAGCAAGATGGTCATGACAGAGCAAGTGGAGACACCGGAAAAGAAAGGCAGCCTGTCCAAGATTTTCCACCGTGCCGACACCTGGAAGGCACGTATTGACAAGTTTCTCAGCAACGAAGAAATAGCACCTGCTGACTATGACCTCGACAAAGATGGACAAGTGGCACATGCCAATATCGCCATCGCCTCTTCAAACATCGTAGGAAAGGGCCCCGGTAATTCCGTGGAACGCGACTTCCTCTCCCAGGCTTTCTCCGACTTCATCTATGCCATCATCATCGAAGAGATGGGTATCTGGGGAGCCTTCTTCGTTTGTCTGCTCTATGTCATCCTACTTTTCCGTACAGCAACCATTGCCAACCGCTGTGCCAACGCCTTCCCTGCCCTGCTCATCATGGGCATAGCACTGCTGCTCGTCACACAGGCTTTCTTCAATATGATGGTGGCCGTGGGACTGGCACCTGTCACCGGACAGCCCCTACCCCTCATTTCCCGTGGTGGAACTTCCACCATTATGAACTGCGTGTATGTCGGTATCATCCTAAGTGTCAGTTACACAGCCAAGAAAAAGGTGGATGCTAACAAGAAAAATGAAGTAAGACAAGCTTTGGCTTCGGCATAACATAAAATAACACTATTCTTTCTCTAAAGAGAAAAAAAAATAGTACTTTTGCCCATTAAATAAAAACCATGCGAAATATGGACGAGGAATTAAGGATTATCATCAGCGGCGGCGGAACGGGAGGCCACATTTTTCCGGCTGTTTCCATTGCCAATGCCATCAAGGCAAAGCATCCTGATGCAAAGATTCTCTTTGTGGGTGCTCTCGGCAGAATGGAGATGCAGCGCGTCCCCGCGGCTGGTTATGAAATAAAAGGTCTCCCCATTCAGGGTTTCGACCGCAAGAATCTGCTGAAGAACGTAAAGGTTCTTTTCAAGATTTGGAAAAGCCAGCGTATGGCCAGACAGATTATCAAGGACTTCCGTCCTATGGCCGCGGTGGGTGTGGGTGGCTATGCCAGTGGCCCGACACTCAACAAAGCCGCAGCAATGGGCATTCCCTGTCTGATTCAGGAACAGAATTCCTATGCTGGCGTGACCAACAAACTGCTGGCTAAAAAGGCTGATAAGATTTGTGTTGCCTACGAAGGGATGGAGCGTTTCTTCCCTGCCGAAAAAATCATCATGACGGGCAATCCTGTACGTCAGGCTTTGCTGGAGAACAAGATGACCAAGGCAGAAGCCATTCAATGTTTCGGACTCGACCCGCAGAAGAAGACCATTCTGATAGTAGGTGGTTCACTTGGTGCCGGGACGGTAAACAAAAGTGTGATGCAACACTTGGATGATATCGAGAAAAGTGGAGTGCAGGTTATCTGGCAGACTGGTAAGTACTACCATGCTGATATCATCAAGGAACTGGAAGGCCGCGTTTTAACGAACGTGAAGATCATGGACTTCATCAGCGACATGGGAGCTGCCTACAAGGCTGCCGACCTCGTTATCAGCCGTGCCGGTGCTTCAAGTATCTCTGAGTTCTGCCTTTTAGGCACACCGGTTATCCTCGTTCCCTCACCCAATGTGGCTGAAGACCACCAGACCAAGAACGCCATGGCGCTGGTCAACAAACAGGCCGCCCTCTATGTAAAAGATGCCGAGGCTCCTGAAAAGGTTATCTCCCTAGCCCTGGAAACCGTGCAGGATGAGCAGGCCCTCCGCTCTCTGAGTGAAAACATATTGAAACTGGCATTGCCAAACTCGGCCGACATCATAGCTGACGAGGTTATCAAACTCACCGGTTATTCCGGAAAATCAAACGCTTAAGCAAAATGGAACTGAAAGATATAAAGGCTGTGTATTTCGTAGGAGCTGGCGGCATCGGCATGAGTGCCATTGCCCGCTACTTCCTGAAAAAAGGCATGATTGTAGGCGGTTACGACAAGACACCGTCTGCACTTACCCTGCAATTGGAAAAAGAGGGAGCACTGATTCATTATGAAGAAGACGTGAACCTCATTCCAAAAGCATGCCAAAATAGCAGCAACACACTTGTCATCTACACTCCGGCTGTTCCCAAGGATCACGCGGAACTGGTGTATTTCCAGGAAAACGGATTCGATGTGGAAAAACGAGCTCAGGTCCTGGGTATGCTTACCCGTACACATAAGGGACTTTGCGTGGCAGGGACCCACGGAAAGACAACCACTTCCACGATGTGTGCGCATATCATGCACCAAAGCAGCATCGACTGCAACGCTTTCCTCGGGGGAATCTCCAAGAATTACGGTACCAACTATATCCTTTCAGAGAAGAGTGACTTTGTGGTTATCGAAGCCGACGAATTCGACCGTTCCTTCCACTGGCTCCGCCCGTGGATGAGCGTCATCACCAGCACAGACCCCGACCATCTCGACATCTATGGTACCAAAGAGGCCTATCTGGAGAGTTTCCGCCATTACAGCACACTTATCCAGCCTGGCGGCGCGCTCATCATCCACAAAGATCTGGAGATGAAGGCTGACGTACAAGATGGAGTAAAGGTTTATGAATACAGTCTCCATGAAGGGGATTTCCACGCCGAGAACATCGTCATAAAGAATGGAGAAATCACTTTCGACTTCATCTCACCGATTGAGAATGTCCTGAACGTGGAACTCGGCCAGCCCGTGCCCATCAATATCGAGAACGGTGTGGCAGCTATGGCTATGGCACAATTGAATGGTTGCAATGCCGAGGAACTGCGTTACGGTATGAAGACCTACGGTGGTGTGGACCGTCGTTTCGATTTCAAACTGAAGAACGACCGAATCACCTTCCTCAGCGACTACGCCCATCATCCGAAGGAAATCTACCAGAGTGCCAAGAGCATCCGTGAACTCTATCAGGACAAGAAGATCACGGCTATTTTCCAGCCGCATCTCTATACCCGCACCCGCGACTTCTATCAGGATTTCGCCGATGCATTGAGCCAGTTAGACGAAGTGATTCTCACGGAAATCTATCCAGCCCGCGAAGAGCCGATTGAGGGAGTAACCTCAAAACTCATCTACGACAACCTGAAACCGGGCGTAGAAAAACAGATTATCGAGAAGAAAAACGTGTTGGAGTTCGTGAAAAAACACGACTTTGAGGTGCTCATCGTTTTAGGTGCCGGTGACCTGGACAACCAGGTGCCAGAGATCACCGACATCCTTAAAGAGAAATACAAATAAGACAAAATGAAGGTCAGCGTCAAAAAAACCATCATCGTGCTACTGGATATCGTACTAGCCGTATATCTGGGATTTGCAATGACTTCGTTCAATAATCCGGACGAGACGATGAAGGCGTGCACCAATGTGAGCATCCAGATTGACGACGAGACCACCAACGGATTCCTCAGTGCCAAGGAGATTAAGCGCATTCTGGAGCAAAAGAAGCTCTACCCCTACAAACAGCCCATGGTCAATGTCAACCCTCGAAGCATTGAGGATGCGTTGAAGAGCAGTTCTTTCGTAAACACGTCACAGTGCTATAAGACCAAAGACGGCCACGTGGTCATCAACGTTACCCAGCGCCTGCCCATTGTCCGCATCAAGAACATCAAGGGCGAGGATTATTACGTAGACGACCAGGGTGGCATCATGCCTAACTCCAAATACACGAGTGACCTCATTATCTGTACGGGCTATGTGACGAAATGGTTTGCCAAGAACTATATCTCGCACCTCACCATTGCCCTGATGGAAAGTGAACTGTGGAAGAACCAGATAGAACAGATTAACGTATTGCCCGATCTGGGTATCGAGATAGTGCCTCGCGTGGGCGACCATGTCATCTATGTTGGCCATCTCCCGCAGACCAAACTACTTGAAGAGCGGCAGAAACTGGTAAGCGACTTCATCAACGGCAAGCTGGCCCGTTTGGAGAAGTTCTACCGCTATGGCCTCAGTCAGACAGGCTGGAACAAATATGCCTACATCAATCTGGAATTTGACAACCAGATTATTTGCAAGAAAAGAAAAAAGAATCAGATATAGAACAGTAAAAAACGAAACAGTATGGCAGCAAAGGATTTTATCGTCGCTATTGAACTGGGATCATCAAAAATGACCGGTATTGCAGGAAAGAAGAATCTTGACGGCAGTATCTCTGTTCTCGCAGTAGTCACAGAGGAGTCAGGGAGTTTCATCCGCAAGGGCGTGGTCTATAATATTGACAAGACAGCCCAGTGCATCTCAAACATCGTGAAGAAGTTAACCACTACACTGAAGACGGAAATCGTACACGTCTATGTCGGTGTGGGAGGACAGAGCATTCGCAGTGTGAAAAACAATATTGTGAAGAATCTCCCCGAAGACACCATCGTTACACAGGAAATGGTCAACGAACTGATGGACGGTAACCGCAATATGAGTTACCAAGACCAGGAGATTCTTGATGCAGCCACACAGGAATACAAGGTGGACAACCAGTATCAGATGGATCCCGTGGGCATCCAGTGCAGCCGCCTGGAAGGAAACTTCCTGAACATTCTCTGGCGTAAGATGTTCTACCGCAATCTCAACAAGTGCTTTGACCTGGCCAATGTCGCCATTGCTGAGATGTATCTCGCTCCGCTGGCACTCGCCGACTCGGTACTTACCGATGCCGAGAAGCGCTCCGGCTGCGTGCTTGTTGACCTCGGTGCCGATACCACTACTGTTTCTGTCTATTTCAAGAATGTGCTGCGCCATCTGGCTGTCATTCCTCTTGGTGGTAACAATATCACCAAAGACATTGCATCGTTGCAGATGGAGGAAAGTCACGCCGAAGAGATGAAACTGAAATATGCCTCGGCCTACACCGACAACAGCGACATTGATTCCTCACTCAATCTCAGCATCGACAGCGACCGCTCCATCGAAAGCCGCAAATTCGTGGAAATCGTGGAAGGACGTATGCAGGAAATCGTGGAGAACGTCTGGTATCAGGTTCCAAGCGAGTATGCCGACCGATTACTGGGTGGTATCATTCTGACGGGTGGCGGCTCGAACATGACAAACATCGAGACGGCTTTCCGCAACCATACACATGTAGAGAAAATCCGCATTGCAAAATTCGTTACCCAGGCCATCACAGCCAAAGACCCGCTCATTACTGCCAAAGATGGTCGTATGAATACAGTTCTGGGAATTTTGGCAAAAGGCGATATGAACTGTGCAGGGTCTGAAATCGATCCCAATGCCGATCTTTTCGCCGAGAGCAAGCCTGCCACCACTACGACCACTGCTGACATTCACCGTGAGCCTCGCAAGGTTAACGAGATTCAGAGCGGTGTGGTTCTTACCGAAATAGAAAAGCAGAAGGCAGAGGAAGAGAAGCAACGTGCCGTAGAGGAAGCCGCTGCCAAGGCTGCTGCAGAAGAGGCTGCTGCCAAGGCTGTAGAAGAGGACGAAGACAAGGAGAACGGCTTAAAGACCTTAGGCAAGAAACTCGGCAACTTCTTCCGCAAGATGGTAGCTGAGGACGAGTAGAATTTGATATTCAGAGTTAGATTGAAGTATTAAGAATTTAGATTTGAAGAATATGAGACCAGATTTCGATATATTGGATTTCGGTGAGCCCGAGAAAGAGAACAGTATCATCAAGGTGATTGGTGTTGGTGGCGGTGGCGGCAATGCCGTCAATCACATGTACCGCGAAGGCATCCATGATGTATCCTTCGTACTCTGCAATACTGACAACCAGGCCCTTAACGATTCACCGGTGCCTGTGCATCTGCAGTTGGGCAAGGAAGGATTAGGAGCCGGTAACAAACCCGAGAAAGCCCGCAAGGCTGCCGAAGAAAGCATTGAGGATGTGAAGAACATGCTCAGCGACGGCACGAAGATGGCTTTCATCACCGCTGGTATGGGTGGTGGTACAGGAACAGGTGCCGCCCCTGTCATTGCCCGTATCTCTAAGGAGATGGGTATCCTCACAGTAGGTATTGTCACCATACCTTTCCGTTTTGAAGGCCCGAAGAAGATAGACCAGGCCCTCGACGGCGTGGAGGAGATGTCGAAACATGTTGACGCCCTGCTTGTTATCAACAACGAGCGTCTGCGTGAGATCTATCCGGAGCTGACCGTTCTCGATGCTTTCGGTAAGGCTGACGACACCCTGAGTGTGGCCGCCAAGAGTATTGCCGAGATTATCACGGTTCACGGTCTGATCAACCTCGACTTCAACGACGTAAAGACCGTACTAAAGGACGGCGGTGTAGCCATTATGTCAACAGGTTACGGTGAAGGCGAAGGCCGTGTGAAGAAGGCCATCGACGATGCATTGAATTCCCCGCTGCTCAACGATAACGACGTATTCAACTCCAAGAAGATCCTGCTCTCCATCTCTTTCTGCAGCGACAAACAGTCAAAGCAGGGCCTGATGATGGAGGAAATGAATGACGTGAATGACTTTATGGCCAAGTTCGGCAGCGACTTCGAAATCAAATGGGGACTTGCCACCGATCCCGAACTGGGCGAGAAAGTGAAGGTAACCATCTTGGCTACAGGCTTCGGCATTGAAGATGTTGACGGTATGAGCGGCCACTTCACCAAGCGTACGCAGGAAGAGGCCGACCGTATCGCTGCCGAGGAAGAGAAGGCCGCTGAGCGTCAGGACCGTCGCAACCGCTATTATGGCAAGGACGGCAGCACCAGTCAATACAAGCGTCGCCCGCATATCTTTATCTTCCGTCAGGAAGATCTCGATAACGACGATGTCATCTCTGCCGTGGAACAGACACCTACCTACAAGCGTACACGTGCGGTACTAGATGAAATCCGCAATCAGGCTGCCGGAGAAATCAAGTCGAAGGATGAAGGTCCCCATGAGGCCATCCAGGGCATCATCAAATTCTCATAGACTAATATCATAACAATTATTCATCATAAATGAGAGGAGTCCCGAACGCTGTGACAGCAGTTCGGGATTTCGCGTTTATAGGTGGATATGGCTATCGCCAAAGTTTTTTCATCACCTCGAGTGAACGGAGTTCGGGGAAAGCAGGCACGTGGAGGCGGTAAAACTGGATGATGACATCCACAATGCGGTTTCTGTCGTCGTGGCTCATGCGAAAAAGATGCATGGAGGCATATTTCATACGCAACAATGTGTTGATGCGGGCAGCATCAGCAGGTGGTAGGAAATCGGCATGCACGGGTGTCTGCGAGGTGAAATTAGCGGTACGGAGGTCAAATAAGTCTCCTTCATGATAGTCTTCCACGTATGGAAAGAATCCGATAAAACGGCTCAGCCTCATCATAAAGACCAGATGGAAATTGGCAAACTGGCCCTCGCAACCGTCGAGCCACTGAAGGCTGTTCACCACGAACTGATAGAGCGCAGGATTCAGTTGTTCATCGCGTGTACCATAATATATAAACTCAGCCAGAAAGAGTGAGATACTCAGTTTACTGGGTTCAAAAGGAATTGAAGCATAGGGTACACCAATTCGAGCATCACGGATATGGTGAAGTTGCTGGCGGGGACGAATGTCAAGTTCCACCTCCAGAATACTCAGTGGCTGGAAAAACTGCTTCTTCAGTTTCCCCCTCTGCGTCTTCGGAATGCCCACCACGCACGACAGCCGTCCCTCCTGTTCAGTCAGGAAGTCCACAATGAGTTTATTCTCACCGTATTTTATCGTGCGGAGCACCACAGCCTGCGTCTTCACCAGCATGTTGGCAAATTTACAAACATATTTTCAAACTGCCAAATCATTCCCACGCTTAATGAATAACGAAGATTCATTTTTATGAAGATTATTTGGTGGTAACAAGAATAAGGGAGCATGCTTTTTACATAGGAAATTTTTGATTTAAGGGTGCAAGGGTGTCAGAATGCCGATAAACACTGGGCTTGCACCCTGTTCGGAAGGGTGTCAAGGGTGTCAGGAGGGTGTCATACTTTTAGTGTAGAGTGTAGAGTTGAGAATTATGCTTTTGCCTTCGTTTTCGTCATCGTTAATAAATTCTCTAGAGAATTTGTGGCAATCGAAGGGTGTTTGCACTTCATTTAACCATCGTTTGGAGAAAATTCTCTAGAAAATTTTTAAACGATAACCTTAACCCTAACCCTAAAGACATAACTCCCTCCCTATGCAGTGAGGGCTGGGGTGGGTCTCCCATTGCACCCTTATGACACCCTTGACACCCTCTTCAGGAGGGTGCAAGGCCAGTGTTTATCGGCATTCTGACACCCTTGCACCCTTAAAATGAAAAATCTCGCGCACGCGCGTACGAGGATGACGAATTTGGGATCACCTCAAACCTGTCCCTCCGACTCTACGACAACACAAAAATAAACAAATTTCTTTTGGGTATTGTTCTCACTTATTCGTACCTTTCCAGAAGGTACTTACGCTCGACAAAGCAAATTAAAACAAGTTTTATTTGCATTTGTGCTCACTAAATCGTACCTTTACGTCGTTCCTCCGTGAAGGTATTTGCGTTCGACAATACAAAAATAAACAAGTTTCTTTTTGGTATTGTTCTCACTTATTCGTACCTTTGCCGAAAACTATCTGAACAATGGAGAAATATATTGCTGACGAAAAGCGCTACGAGCGAATGAAATACCGCCGCTGCGGACATTCGGGTGTGATGCTACCCGAAGTGAGTTTAGGCTTCTGGCATAACTTCGGCGGAGTCGATGTTTATGAGCATTGCCGCGAAACGGCACGCTATGCATTCGACCACGGAGTGGTACATTTTGACCTAGCCAACAACTACGGACCTCCCTACGGCAGCGCCGAGGAAACGATGGGACGGCTGATGGACGATGACTTCCGCCCTTATCGCGACGAGCTGTTCATCTCGTCGAAGGCTGGTTACGACATGTGGCCCGGTCCCTACGGCGACTGGGGCTCCAGGAAATACCTGATGGCAAGCATCGACCAGAGCCTGAAACGGATGAAGATTGACTACGTGGACCTGTTCTACAGCCACCGCTATGATCCCAACACACCGCTGGAAGAAACACTTCAGGCATTGGTGGACATCGTTCGTCAAGGTAAGGCACTCTATGTGGGTATCTCCCGCTGGCCTTTGGAAGCGCTGAAGATTGCCGACAAATATCTTTCGGAACGCGATGTGCCCCTGCTCATCTTCCAGGACAAGCTGAACATGCTCAACCGCGAACCGCAGGAGCAGGGCATCCTCGACTATTGTGCTGATAACGGTATTGGTTTCATTTCCTTCTCTCCCCTTGCACAGGGACTGCTTACCGACCGCTACCTGAACGGCATTCCCCAAGACAGCCGCATGAGCAAAGGCAAATTCCTCCGGGAAGAAATGCTGACGCCCGAACTGCTGGCCCAACTGAAGGCATGGAATGCAGAGGCACTGGAGGCCGGTCAGACGCTGGCCGAGAAGGCGCTGCGATGGATTCTGAATCAGCGAGGCACTACATCAGTCCTTGTAGGCGCTAGCAGCAAGGAACAGTTGGCCAAAAATCTGAAGTGCATTCTATAAAGTGAAGAATGAAAAGTGAAGAGTGAAGAATTGGGAGTTCATTTGAAGAGGCTTGAAAGCTGACGAATTTCTTAAAAATTATTAATTTCCTAAAAATTCTTCATGCTTCGCTCTTCACTCTTCACTTTTATTCGTACCTTTGCACCCGCTTTACAGGCACGATGGTCCCTTCGTCTATCGGCTAGGACGAGAGATTTTCATTCTCTAAAGAGGAGTTCGACTCTCCTAGGGACTACTACAGAAAACCGCCATCCGCGCAGTGACTGCGCTAACGAGGCAAACCATTGCCAAGGGAAAAGATGGGGGATTTTTCTTTTTTAAGGCAGTCCTCGTGATATAAGACCTTCATTCGAAATTTCAAAGATTAATTAAAAGATTAAAAGAAAATGGCAAATCACAAATCATCGGAGAAAAGAATCCGTCAGACCAAGACTCGCAATGAGCACAACCGCTATTACGCAAAGACAATGCGTAATGCTGTTCGTAAACTCCGCGCAACCACTGACAAGGAAGAGGCTGTAAAGATGTACCCCACCGTACAGAAGATGCTGGACAAGTTGGCTAAGACCAACATCATCCACAAGAACAAGGCTTCAAACCTGAAGTCAAGCTTGGCCAAGCATATTGCGAAGTTAGGCTAACCGCAAGGACAAAACAAACAAAAAAATAAAGGTCGTCACCCAAAAGGTTGGCGACTTTTTTATTTTAAATTTTTTAGCATCTAAATACTACGTATTTAGCGATAATTTTTGTATCTTTGCACTCTATTAATAGCAAAATACTAAAATGGCAGAAAATCAAAACAACGGAAACAATTATTCCGCGAGTAATATCCAGGTCCTGGAAGGTCTGGAAGCCGTGCGCAAGCGCCCGGCTATGTATATCGGTGACATCTCCGAGAAAGGTCTCCACCACCTGGTGAATGAGACTGTTGACAACTCCATCGACGAGGCAATGGCCGGTTACTGTACACACATAGAGGTAACCATCAACGAAGACAACTCCATCACAGTTCAAGATAATGGCCGCGGTATCCCCGTGGACGAGCATGAGAAGATGCACAAGAGTGCACTGGAAGTGGTTATGACCGTGCTCCATGCCGGTGGTAAGTTCGACAAGGGTTCCTATAAAGTCAGTGGTGGTCTCCACGGTGTGGGTGTGAGCTGCGTGAACGCCCTTTCTTCCCACATGATGAGCCAGGTGTTCCGCAATGGTCACATCTATCAGCAGGAGTACGAAAAGGGAAAGCCGCTCTATGACGTCAAGATCGTAGGTGATACGGACAAGACTGGTACACGCCAGCAGTTCTGGCCTGACGCTACCGTCTTCACCACCACCACTTATAATTATGAAACCATCGCCAAGCGTATGCGTGAACTGGCTTTCCTTAATGCCGGTATCACCATCACGCTTACCGACCTGCGTCCCGATGAGGATGGCAAGACCAAGCAGGAGGTGTTCCACGCCAAGGACGGACTCAAGGAGTTCGTGCGCTATGTGGACCGCCACCGCACCCATCTTTTCGACGACGTCATCTATCTGAAGACTGAGAAACAAGGTACACCTATTGAAGTGGCTGTGATGTACAATACCGACTATTCGGAGAACATTCACTCTTATGTGAATAACATCAACACCATAGAGGGCGGTACTCACCTGACAGGTTTCCGTATGGCATTGACCCGTACACTGAAGGCCTATGCTGATGCTGACCCCCAGATATCCAAGAATATCGAAAAAGCCAAGATTGAAATTGCCGGTGAGGACTTCCGCGAAGGTCTTACGGCCGTTATCTCTATCAAGGTGGCTGAGCCTCAGTTTGAAGGCCAGACCAAGACCAAACTCGGTAACTCCGAGGTGGCTGGTGCCGTTCAGCAGGCTGTAGGTGAAGCTCTTACCAACTACTTGGAAGAGCATCCCAAGGAAGCCCGCCTTATCTGCGACAAGGTGGTACTGGCTGCCACGGCCCGTATTGCAGCCCGCAAGGCCCGTGAAAGTGTGCAGCGCAAAAACCCGATGACGGGTGGCGGTCTGCCCGGTAAGTTGGCCGACTGTTCCAATAAGGATCCGAAAGAATGTGAGATATTCCTCGTTGAGGGTGACTCCGCAGGAGGTTCTGCCAAGCAGGGCCGCGACCGTTACACGCAGGCCATCCTGCCGCTCCGTGGTAAGATTCTGAATGTGGAAAAGGTTCAATGGCACCGTGTCTTTGAAGCCGAATCCGTGATGAACATCATCCAGAGTATCGGCGTGCGTTTTGGTGTGGAAGGTGAAGGCGACAAGGAAGCCAATATCGACAAACTGCGTTATGACAAGATTATCATCATGACCGACGCCGACGTCGATGGTTCCCACATCGACACCCTTATTATGACACTCTTCTACCGCTTCATGCCGCGCGTTATACAGGAAGGTCACCTATACATCGCCACACCGCCGCTTTACAAGTGTACTTACAAGAAATTCTCGGAATATTGCTACACAGAGCAGCAGCGTCAGGCTTTCATCGACAAATATGTGGCCGGCGACGAGAATGCAACAGCCTTGCATACACAGCGATACAAAGGTTTGGGTGAAATGAATCCAGAGCAACTTTGGGAAACGACCATGGACCCGAAGACCCGACTCCTGAAACAGGTGACTATCGAAAATGCCGCCGAGGCCGACGAGATCTTCTCCATGCTCATGGGCGATGACGTAGAGCCACGTCGTGAGTTCATCGAGAAGAACGCCACCTACGCCAACATCGACGCATAATACCCCATTCAAATAAAACGGCAGGTGGAATCTCCACTTGCCGTTTTTTCTAAGCTATTAAAACACTCATAATGAAAAAATACCGCCTCAGCATTATTGTATCGGTCATTCTATTGACGATTGTCAATATTCCGACAAATGCCCGTCAACAGCCCATGCGCCTGTGGTACAACCGTCCGGCAGCATTCTTTGAGGAATCGTTGCCTATTGGTAATGGAAAGATCGGCGCCCTGCTCTATGGCGGTGCTGATACAGACTCTTTGTACCTGAATGATATTACTTTGTGGACTGGCCAGCCCGTTGACCGAAATGAGGATGCCGGGGCATCACAGTGGATTCCTAAAATCCGCGAGGCTTTGTTCAACGAGGACTATGCCTTGGCTGATTCATTACAACTCCATGTTCAGGGACATAACTCTCAGTTCTACCAACCGTTGGGCATGCTCTACATCGATGACTGCAATGTAGGCAGCACTACAGGTTACCACCGCGAGCTGAGTCTCGACAGTGCTGTAGCAAAGGTGCTTTACTCGCGAAACGACGTTGTCTACCAGCGCGAATACTTAGCATCGAACCCCGACAAGGTGATTGCTGTGCATCTGACGGCCAACAAGGCACGGTCTATTAACGTAGACCTCAGGCTCACCTCGCAGGTGCCCCACCGCGTGAAGGCCAGCCAGAACCAGTTGACCATGCTGGGACATGCCATCGGGGACGAAAAGAACAGCATTCATTTCTGCTCCATCCTCCGTGTTTTCAACACGGGCGGCAGTGTTGTCGTGAGCGACTCCACGTTGCAACTCAGGGATGTTGACGAAGCGACGCTCTGCTTTGTCAATGCGACGAGCTTCAACGGCTTCGACAAACATCCGGTGACGGAAGGAGCCGACTACATCAATAACGCGACCGACATGGCCTGGCATTTGGTAAACTGCACCTGGTCACAATTGCGCGAACGTCATATCGCAGACTACCGTCAATACTATTCCCGGGTACAGTTGGAATTAGGCAAAAGTACCAGACAAAAGGTAGCAGGCCGAACATTCAGTCTCTCAGATGATTACGAGTCGGAAACCATGACCACGGACGAACTGCTCAAGGCCTATAGCGACGGGCGCCCAAGCACCTATCTTGAGACTTTATATTTCCAATATGGCCGTTATCTGCTCATCAGTTGCTCACGCACGCCTGGCGTTCCTGCCAATCTGCAAGGACTATGGACCCCACACAAGTGGTCACCCTGGCGTGGCAACTATACCGTGAACATCAACTTGGAGGAGAACTACTGGCCAGCCTTCACCGCAAATCTGGCAGAAATGGCCATGCCGCTCGACGGCTTTGTGAAAGCCTTGTCGGAAAATGGGCGTTATACGGCGAAGAATTACTATGGAATAGACCGCGGATGGTGCAGCAGTCATAACTCCGACATCTGGGCCATGACCAATCCTGTGGGTGAGAAAAACGAAAAGCCCGAATGGGCCAACTGGAACCTGGGCGGTGCATGGCTCGTGAACACGCTATGGGAGCGCTATCAGTTCACGCAGGACAAGGAATACCTCCGCAATGTGGCTTTCCCGCTAATGAAGGGAGCCGCCGACTTCTGCCTTGACTGGCTCATTGAGAATCCTAAAAAAACAGGCGAACTGATTACCTCACCATCCACATCGCCGGAGAATGAATATGTTACCGACAAGGGCTATCATGGTATGACTTGCTATGGCGGCACAGCCGACCTCGCCATCATCCGAGAACTGCTCACCAATACTATTACTGCCCACAAAAACTTGGTAAAACATGGCGACAAACAGAACGGTTGGGGCATCGTTGACGATTGCATCCCCATGAATATTACCTTAAACAAGCTACATCCATATACAATAGGACACATGGGCGACCTGAACGAATGGTACTACGACTGGGATGACTTCGACCCGAAGCACCGCCATCAAAGTCACCTCATAGGACTCTATCCTGGTAACCATCTTAAGGATGTCAATTTACTGAAAGCCTGTAAAGAGACGCTCATCCAGAAAGGTGATAAAACAACAGGATGGAGTACAGGATGGCGCATCAACCTCTGGGCACGGCTCGGTGAGGCCGAACAGGCATATCATATTTATCAGAAATTGCTCACCTACGTCAGTCCTGACAATTACAGAGGGCCAGACCGCCGTCGCAGTGGAGGCACCTATCCAAACCTCTTCGATGCCCATCCACCTTTCCAGATTGACGGAAACTTCGGTGGAACAGCTGGTGTTTGCGAAATGCTTCTGCAAAGTTCCATCACCAATCACACAACGCAAATCACACTCCTCCCGGCCCTTCCAAAAGAATGGCAGGACGGTAGTGTAAGCGGTCTTTGTGCCCGCGGTGGTTTTGAAATCGATATGACATGGGAGGATGGACAGGTGAAGACAGCCCGAATCTACGGCAAAGAAAACGGCACCGTCACCGTTCATTTCAACCATATTAGCAAGACTATTAAAATCAAGAAAGGAAAATGGAAAAACATCAAATGACTGACATTTCCATAGCCGCCACCAGACAGATATATAATGGTAGCCACATTGAAGACGACATCCTGCTTTTCGACGACTTTAGCGAGGTGCCCATGCCGCAAGGTCCCATGAAGATGAGATGCATCCTGCTGGGGCTTTGCCTTAAAGGGGAAGCGCAATACAGCGTAGACACCCTGAACCATACCGTAAGCGTCAACGACATCATCATCATCAGTGAAGGACAGGTGGTCAACAATTATCATCCAAGCGGCGGTTTCTCAGGCATTGCCATTATGCTCAGCGATGACTTCTTTCACGAGATTATCAAGGGCATTCACGAACTATCTTCAATCTTCATTTTCTCACGCACGCATCCTGTCTTCACACTCAACAAGGACGAGGTGAACAATATCTGCACCTATTTCCAGGGCATCAAGCAGAAAATGGACAAACAGGACCACCATTTCCGCCGCGACGTGGTACGTTCCCTGATGATGACGATGATCTACGATCTGGGCAATGTCATTTTCCGTATTCAAAGCAGCGACCGCAAACAATCGCGCGCTGAAGTCATTTTCTCCCAATTCATCGACCTTGTGGAGAATAATTTCCGCGAAGAGAAACGAGTCAGTTGGTATGCCAAGCAACTCTGCATCACGCCCAAATATCTCTCTGAGTCAGTAAAGCAGGTCAGCCGCCGCACACCCAACGAATGGATTGACAACTACGTCATTCTCGAGGCTCGTGTCATGCTGAAGGATTCAGCGCTGAGCATCAAGGAGATAGCACAACAACTTCATTTCCCCAACCAGAGTTTCTTCGGGAAGTTCTTTAAAGAGCATGTCGGGATGTCGCCGTCAAAGTACAGGAAGAGTTAAAGATTATAGTTCAAACCCTTGCGCAGCCAATTCTTTGACGATTGTTTCCAATTCCGCATACCATTCCTTGCCAAAGCGGCGGATAAGCGGTTCTTTCAGAAAACGATATATGGGAAGGTCAAGTGACTTTCCCTTTTTTCTTGCACATTCACACACACTCCAACGATGATAGTTCAACCCGATAAGGCCACTGCTGAACCGTTTCTCGCGAACGGGATAAAGCGCACAACTGATGGGCTTGCAGAATTTCGAGGTTCCTGACCTGTAAGCCTTTTCCAAAGCACACAGGCAACAATGGGTGATGGGTGATGAGTGTTGGGTGTTAGTTATTTCCAAATCGTCATAATAAGTAAAAACGCAATCTTTTCCCCCTACGATACTAGTCACCAATTCCCCCTCACGGTCCGTATAGGCCACACCCTGCCTATCCACCACGGCCTGAGCGGAAGCCGTCATATCATCCCATACGACATCCAGTGCATCCTCTATCTCGCCAATTTCATCGAGTGTCACCGGAGCACCGGCATCGCCTTCCACACAGCAAGCACCTTTGCATTGTTCCAGGTCGCAGCAGAATCTTTCGGTGATGATATCCGAAGAAACCAGTACGCCAGCAACATCTATAATAGGAGGTATCATCATATTACCACTGAATCGGAGTTTGTCCCGTCTTTACCAGATAGTCGTTGCACAGCGAGAAATGGTGATTACCAAACCATCCGCCACGGTTTGCACTCAGTGGCGATGGATGAGCGCTCTGCAAGACCAAATTGCGCTGCGGGTTCACAATACGCGCCTTTGACTTTGCAAAACCGCCCCACAGCATATAAACCACATGCTCTTTATCGCGAGCTACAGCCTGAATGACTGCATCCGTGAATTCCTCCCAGCCTCTCCGTTGATGTGAAGCCGCCTGATGCGCCCTCACCGTAAGCGTAGCATTCAGCAAAAGCACACCCTGTTCTGCCCATCGGCGCAGGGAACCCGAACGGGGCATATCTGTACCTAGGTCATCTTTGATCTCCTTGAAGATATTGATGAGTGAAGGCGGCATCATCACACCGTCTTTCACCGAGAAGCAAAGTCCTTCAGCCTGCCCTGGCTCATGATAAGGATCCTGTCCGATAATCACCACCTTTACCTTATCAAAGGGACACAGGTTAAAGGCATTAAAAATCTCACGTCCCGGTGGATAGCAGGTCGTCGTGCTATACTCCTTACGCACGAAGTTAACCAATTCTGAGAAATACGGTTTCTCAAACTCTGCTCCGATATGTTGCTTCCAACTTTCTTCTATCTGTACATTCATACTGCAAAGATAGTGCAAATGAGCGGAAAAACAAAATTTATTTTGAATTTTCCCGAATGCAGCCTATCTTCACGGATCGAAGAGACGTAAAGATAATAAAAAATCTTCACTCTTCACTCTTCATTCTTCATTTTTAATTGTATCTTTGCAAGCAAAAAAGAAACAATATGGAATATATGTCACAGGAAGGCTACGACAAACTCGTGGCCGAACTTCATCAATTGGAAAGCGTGGAACTGCCTCAGGTCAGGGAAGCCATCGCTGAGGCCCGCGACAAGGGTGATCTCAGTGAGAACTTTGAGTATCACGCTGCCAAGCGTGCCCAGGCCCGACTGCTCAGCAGAATCAGTTACAAGCAAAAGGTACTTGCCAATGCCCGTGTGATTGACACGAAGCGACTGAGTGATGACAGTGTGCAATTGCTCTGCAAGGTGGAGATGACCAATCTGGCTAACAACCGCAGAATGACCTACACGATTGCCAGTCCGAACGAGGCGAATCTCCAAGAAGGAAAGATATCCGTGAAGTCACCCATCGCCCAAGCACTCCTCAATAAAAAGGTAGGCGACGTGGTAGAGGCCCGCGTACCTGCCGGCACCATCAAGCTCCGCATCGAAAGCATCAGCCTTTAAAAATATAGACTATCTTCTTATCTTTCCGAATAATAATAGCGTTATTTTGAGGGTAGTTCGCTAAAATTGGATACAGCCCCTGGTGATGGTCGTGCCAATGCTCTATGCCGGCATGTTGCTGGGAGGAGTCCCCACACTTCAGGGCCTGCTCGTCACCCTGTTGCTCATAGCAGCCTCCTTCGTCGCCAACATATTAGCCGGCGTGATAGCGCTGGGGATGATCAAGAAGAACAAGGGCATGGGGAAAGAATAGTCCAATTGGAAGAGTGCAGCCTAATAAACAATCCCCCTGCCGAGATGACGACAGGGGGATTAGTATGTCTAATCGATAAGCCTGGCTTGCGCCAGTCCCTTGTAAGGGGCATCAATTATCGGAAATCAAATTCTCGCCGGTCATGTCGGCGGGCTGCTCCAGTCCCATGATATGGAGGAGAGAGGGAGCCACATCGGCCAGACGACCGTCCTTCACCGTAGCCGAGTTGTTGTTGGTCACATAGATGAAAGGTACGGGGTTCAGCGAGTGAGCGGTATTCGGCGTGCCGTCGGCATTGATGGCATTGTCGGCATTACCGTGGTCAGCAATGATAATGGCCTCGTAGTCATTGGCCTTGGCAGCCTCGATAACTTCCTCCACGCAATGGTCAACAGCCCAGACGGCCTTGGCGATAGCATTATAGACACCGGTATGTCCCACCATATCACCATTGGCGAAGTTCACCACGATGAAATCGTACTCCTGGGTATTAATAGCGCCTACCAATTTGTCTTTCACTTCATATGCTGACATCTCGGGCTTCAGGTCGTAGGTGGCCACCTTTGGAGAAGGCACCAGGATACGGTCCTCACCTTCGAAAGGCTTCTCACGTCCGCCATTGAAGAAGAATGTCACGTGGGCGTACTTCTCAGTTTCTGCGGTGTGAAGCTGTTTCTTGCCAAGCTTGGAGAGATATTCGCCGAGCGTATCCTCCACGTTCTCTTTGGGGAAGAGGATGCTGACGCCTGTGAATGAAGCATCATAGGGAGTCATGCAGTAGTATTTCAGGGCAGGAATAGTCTTCATGCCTTGCTCGGGCATATCCTGCTGAGTGAGTACCTGGGTGAGCTCCTTGGCACGGTCGTTGCGGAAATTGATGAAGATAACCACGTCGCCCTCTTCAATAACGCCGTTTACTGTAGAGTTATGGATAGGTTTGATGAACTCGTCGGTGACACCTTCGTCATAACTTTCCTGCATGGCCTTCACCATGTCCTGAGCCTGTTTGCCCTGTCCGGCAACGATGAGGTCATAGGCTTCCTTCACACGTTCCCAGCGCTTGTCACGGTCCATGGCATAGAAACGGCCAACGATGCTGGCTATGGCGGCATCATTCTGAGCGCAGCAGTCAGTCACCTGCTGAATGAAACCTTTACCCGACTTCGGGTCTGTATCACGGCCATCCATGAAACAATGAACGAACACCTGATTCTTCAGTCCGAACTCCTTACCCATCTGGATGAACTTGAAAAGATGGTCAAGGCTGGAATGCACACCACCGTCGGAGGTCAGTCCCATGAGGTGAAGCTTCTTACCGTTCTCCTTTGCGTAGTTATATGCTTCAACAACACCCTTGTTCTGCAGGATAGAACCATCCTTGCAGGCACGGTTGATCTTCACAAGGTCCTGGTAAACAATACGTCCGGCACCGATATTGAGGTGTCCAACTTCCGAGTTACCCATCTGTCCGTCGGGCAGACCCACGTCCTCGCCAGAAGCCGCCAACTGTGAGTGTGCGCTGACAGCGGTTAGATAATCGAGATAAGGCGTCGGTGTATTGAAAATCACGTCACCCTTCCCATGCTGTCCGATTCCCCATCCATCGAGAATCATCAATAATGCTTTCTTTGCCATAATTGTAATTAATTGTTATCTTGCTATTTTGCTTGCAAAATTACAAAGAAAACAATGAAAGGCAAAGAAATTTCTTCTTTTTTATGGTTTTTATCGCCGCCAGCAAGCCTTTTGACAAGTGCGTTTTGCAATTAGCCCGACGTGTAGGCTTTAGGCCGACAACAAACTAATTTACTTTGTCCGCCATCTGATGGTTACTTGCAGGTCTTCCAAAGCCTGGAAGCAGAACAAACTAATTTACTTTGTTGTCAAAGAAAAGAGGGCGTGTCTGGGTGATACGCCCTCTTTATCAAACATACTTATATCAAACTAATTACCTATAGGCAGGATTCTGATAGTTCTTTTTATCTTCATCAGACATTTCCATACCGTCAATCTGTCCTTGAGGAATTGGACGCAAATAGTGATTGGCAGGAATGTTACGTGTAAAGGTCTCCAAATCTTTGTCTTTATAACCTGCACCAGCAATCTTATAGGTTCCTGCACGCTCAGCCCACTTCTGGGTACGAACGAGGTCGAACCAGCGGTAACCTTCTCCCCAGAACTCGCGACTGCGCTCATCAAGGATGTAGTCGATAGTGATGGTCTGAGGTGTGGCTGCCACCATCTCATCGCTGTGATCAACACTGACCTTCACGTTGTCGTTCTGACTGAAGGTCTGCTTACCGGCACGGGCGCGGAGCACATTCACCAGGTTACGGGCTTCAGCGTTCTTGTTCAGCTTCACGGCAGCCTCAGCACCGATGAGATAGAACTCTGAGAACTTGGCGATATTGAAAGGACGTGGTGAACCACCGTTTACCTTTGAGCCTAAGCCATCTGCGTTATCCGTACGATAGATGCCAAGTTTCCAGTTGATAGGATATTTCTTACGGCTGATATGGTTCACACCAACCACAAAGTCAGGACGGCCTTGCATCTCACCGAGACCGAGGTTACCGTTGCCGTTGCCTGAAGCAGGAATATTGTAAACGATATTAGCGTCCTCAGCCTCTGAAACCCAACTGAAAATCACTTCATTAGGACCGACATGCAGGCCGTTGGCACCAATCACATAATCATTCTTACTTGCTTTGTCTCCACCACCCTTCTTCCAGTTGGTGTGGTAGCGCAGTGTAAATGTAGCATCGTAACGAGAGTCGATAGCCTTGACAGCATCCTCCCAGACACCACCAGCCATGAAAGCGCTTGCCACAGGAGCAATACGTGTCCAAGGACGTCCGAGAGCCTGTACGGCCTCACGCTGAACGGGGTCTATCTCCGCACCAGACTGACCTATTGCCCTCAGTTCAGTATAGTTCCAGGTTTCGAACCAGTAGGCGAAGTTTTCAGGAGCACCACCGTTACCCCAGCCGTAACCTGCACCACCGTTACCATAGGTCTCATTCTCGTCATGGTCGGCATAGAGCATAATCTCTGAGTTACGGTCGTTGGTAGCCACGTTCACGTCATAGAAAGTGGGCTGCAGCTTGTATGGACCAGGATTATTGATAGCCTGCATAGCCGTGTCGTAAGCCTTCTGGAAATAACTGTTGGCCTGACCGGCATCACGACTGCACTCAGGATAAGTGGGGATATTGTTGGGGTTCTGCAACCACCAAGCATAGGTGAGATATGCCTTAGAAAGATACAAACGGGCAAGATTCTTGGTGGCTGTACCAGTGAGACGGGGATTCTCAGGCAAATCAGAAACAGCCTTCTCAAGATCAGCGAAAATGGCAGCATATACCTCAGGCACCGTGTTACGTACGGACGTACGAACCGTAGAAGTGTTGAACTTCAGTTCACCAGCACCCAAATCTAGGGGCACTCCACCGAAAGTCTGCACCAATAGGAAATAGTCGAAAGCACGGAAGAAGTGAGCCTCGGCCAATAGGGAAGCGTCGATTCCTGCCTCAGCACCATTCTCGATGATACCGCTGGCAGTATTAATATTGGCAAACGCTGTTCCCCAAAGACGACCTGCATCACAGTTGGTTGACGTAATGTCACCCTTGCCAGTCTCGTCAAGCGACTGGAAATTCAAGCCTGAACCCGACTGTGCATAAGTATACTCATCGGTACCCGTCTCACAACTGTTCAAATAGTATCCGTCACCATAGAACCAGCGCAAGTGAGCATAGAGTGAGGTCAGACCACCCTCGATACCCGTCTTTGTGTTAAAGAAAGACGTATCAAACTGGCTGCGCGGCTGCTCGTCAAGGACATCAGAGCAAGATATCAAGGTTGCGGTAAGCCCACAACTTACTAGACCCGCAGCAAGAATATATTTTATATTTTTCATTTTCATAACTATGTATTATTAATTAAAATGTTACGTTAAGACCGAACATGAAGTTGCGGGTTACAGGTGTATTGTAACCTATGATAGGCATCTTGTGCTTGCCAGAATACTCACCATAACCGACAGCCGTGTTTTCGTTAGCCCAAGAGTTGGTCTCAGGGTCAAGACCGCACTCATTCGTGTAGGGCGAGAAGAGCACAAACGGGTTTTGGATGGTTGCATAAAGGCGCAGACGGCTGATACCAAAATTCTTGACAGCCTGCAATTTAGCAAAGTCGTAACCCAGCGTAATGGCACGAATCTTCAGGTAACCACCGTTGAAATATGCCAGCGTAGAAGCATACTTGGCATTATCAGTATCACCGGCACCAGCAGGTTTCGGATACTTGGCACCTGTGTTTTCTTCTGTCCAGTAGTCAACATCCAGCTGTCCGCGACGACCTGTCAGCATGTTCAGATAACCATTAGATCCGTGGATGGCAGAAATCACCTTTCCGCCAATCTGGAAGGCACCAATTACGGTGAAGTCGAAGTTCTTGTAAGTAACGGTAGTGTTGAAACCACCAAGCAGGTCGGGTTCCATGCTCTGTATACGACGGTCGTCAGGACCGATGGCACGTGTAGGCTTACCGCTGGCATCGAGAACATCATCATTATACTTCACCTTTATCATACCGAGGTTGCCACCTGGCTCCAGAATGTCAAGGTTGGTAATGGGCTTACCGTCAGCATCGGTTCCCACCTGATAAACGTCTTCAGCATTCCACAGTCCGTCGTACTCGTAGTCGTAGATAACATCGATAGGATAGCCCACAAACCAGCGGTTGCCTTCGTCTCTACCATCGGGATCGTCGGTAGCCAGTTTGGTCAACTTGTTACGGTTAGCATAGAGGTTGATACCTGCCTCCCAGTTCCAACCATTCTTGTTGTCGATAATGATACCGTTCAAAGAAAGTTCAAATCCCTTATTCTGGGTGTTACCAATATTGCCAGTGAAGCCACTCACACCAGAAGTAGAAGGCATTGACACGTCGAGCAAGACATCCTTGGTCTTCTGAATATAATATTCGAATGTACCGGAGAGACGGCCCTTGAACAAAGAGAAGTCTACACCGAAGTTCCAGGTCTTACTGTACTCCCATCCCAGTTCTGGGTTAGGCAGTGCGTTCACATAGTATCCAGCCTTGTAGGTATCACCGAAGTTATAGTTACGGATAGCCAAACCACCCAATGTAGAATAAGGCGAAATAGCCTGGTTAGATGTTTCACCATAACCAATGCGCAATTTCAAGTTATCGATCCATGTCAGATTCTCCATGAACTGCTCGCGTGCAACGTTCCAGCCCACGCTGACAGCAGGATAAGTATGCCACTGATGGCCTTTTGCCAGACGTGAAGAAGCATCCGAACGGAGAGCGGCAGAAATCATATACTTATTGTCATAAGAGTACATCACACGACCCATCCAAGACATCAAGCCACTCTGCCAATAATTATAGCCTTCGAGCTTCTTCTCACCGGTAGCCTTGTCAAGTGCGTAGTATTGGAACTGGTCAGATGGGATACCCTGTGCGGAAGCACCAGTAGATTCGAATGTTGTCTGCTCTGCAGAATACATACCTACCACGTTGATATTGTGCTTCTCGGCAAAAGTACGGTCAAACGAGACTATGTTCTCCACAGCCCAGTTACGAGTCTGGTTTTCACTGATACCACCACCGTTGATGGCATTCTCGTCCTTTTCGAAGACGCCAGTACCTTTGAAGTTTCCACTCTTAGAGTTGCGGAAGTTCAGACCTACGTTGATGCGATAGCTCAGACCCTCTACCCAGGGACACTTTACCTCACCGAACAATGTGTTGTAAGTACCGATACCTTTATTCTCGCTAAGCCACACATCTTTCATACTTTCGGCAACATCCTTTGTAATAACCGACTGGTCATCGGCAGGCAGCGTTATGAAACGTTTAATATTACCGTCCGCGTCATACGGGCTAGCCAAAGGGCTCTTGCTGATAACATTATAAATATCACTTCTACCCTCGTTCTTGCGATAGCTTGTATTGGTGCTCAGACCAAAGCGGAAGTATTTGCCCACCATCTGGTCGAAATTACCACGAATTGAGATACGATTGTATTGCTCAGTAGGAACCACCGACTCATCGTGATAGTAACCAGCACCAAAGCTGTAGCTTCCACCATTGGTGCCTCCTGAAACACTTACGTCATGACTGTGGCCAACACCTGTCTTGTAATAGAGATCCTGCCAGTCGGTATTGGTGTCGTCGCTCTCATCCAGAGAATTCTGGTATCTGCCAGCATATTTACGGAACTTAGCGTATGTAGGTCCATCCATCATCGGATATTTGTGGAATACGGTTTTAAAGTTAACATAACCATTGTAAGAAACCTTGGCAGGAGTTCCCTGAGCACCTTTCACGGTAGTGATGATGATTACACCATTGGCACCACGAGAACCGTAGATGGCCGTTGCAGAAGCATCTTTCAGAATGTCCATCGACTTGATGTCAGCGGGGTTGATATCTGAAAGCTGTCCCATGAAAGGAATTCCGTCGAGCACGATCAACGGATCGTTATTTGCACTCAATGAACGCTGACCGCGGATACGAATCTGCATCTCGGCACCGGGCTTAGAACTGGTCTGCGTCATGAGCACACCGGCCACACGACCTTGCAGGGCCTGGGCAGCGTTTGTGGCTGCAATCTGGTTCAGTTTCTCACCGCCGATGTTAGCCACAGAACCTGTGACGGCCTCACGGCGCTGCGTACCATAACCGATGACCACCACCTCGTTCAGGCTGTGGCCTTCTTCTTTCATGTCGATGTTGAAGTCCGAAGCGCTGCCAACCTTTATTTCCTGGTCGACGTAGCCTACATAGGAAATAACCAGTGTGGCACCTGGATTAACGTTTAATGAGAAATTACCATCGATGTCAGTTACTGCACCATTGGTAGTTCCTTTCTCCATAATAGTTGCACCGATAAGCGGTCCTTGGGAATCCTTCACATTACCGGTAATCTTCTTTGCCTGTTGCAAGGCTTCTGTTGAGTTGCCTTCAGGCGTTGCCATTGCTTGCAAGGGATTCACCATTCCTACGGATGCGAATAATCCCAGCAACAAGACTGTTTTTCTAAGGTTTGAATTCATAATTATTTAATTTGGGTTATGCTTTGGTTAGTTAAAAAGCGACATAAACCTCCCCAACAGGAAGAGTGATGTCAATAGAACAGTTTTTTATTACGTCATAAGCAATTATTTAAGATTTGTATTAAGTTAATAATTTAAATTTGATTCTTAGCCAGACAGAAAGTGCAACAAACGATATGTCTCACATTCCGCTGCAAAATTATATAAATAATTATATAGTGAAATTAAAGTTTGTTTCATACAAATGAACGATTGTCTCTATCCGAAAAATGATGTCGTCACGTCATAAAATGAAAAAAGCAGAAAGTTTTTTGAGACATAGAATAAACTTTCTGCTTATTTTGAATAAAGTGAGGAAACCGACTCAATAATCGTAGAGTTTCACATGGAGGATCTTATAATCACCCACCGAGATGCGGGCATGACGCCCCTGATGGTCCTGATCGCCGTTATCTCGACGTATATAACTCAAGTTTCCATCTTCGCATATCTTCACCTGATCCACGTATCCAATACCGATACGTTTGCCCTGCCACCGAGCTTCTTTTGCAGAAGAAACACTACTGAGGTCTACATTTCCCTTATCCACAAAACCATCCTCACCTAAGGTCGTACGATTTTCCTGCCGCAATTCGCTCTGGGTTTTGAACTCCACGACCACACCGCTGCCTGCTATCAGGTATTCATGCTGGGCCACCTTATATATAATAGCACCTCCTTCTGCCCATTCGTCAGCCTTGGCACGCGCATCCCAAGGCAGGGTGAAATAATGGCGGCAAGTCAAGACTATATTGCCATCGGAAATCATTTCTTCTTTGTCTTCATGATCGAAAAGAACGCCCCACAGGCCGTTGTCCTGTTGCCAACGGCCTTTCTCCCAAGCCTTTTCACGGGCTTTCTGCAGGTAGTTCTTCATCTGCCAGATCAGGCCATATGCCTCCGAGACATGACGGGTATCTTCTGTCGGTGACTGATCGATGGCAAACGGAGAAAAACCGATGGCGTCAAAAGCGCCAAAGGAATAAAGTGCACGCACACCACTATTCTTGCAGCAACGGCTTTCAGGAATGAATAATGGATTATCAGGAAGTGCATATTGCCGGGCCCATCCCTTAAATCCCGTATCATAGATATCCGGAGCCAGCATATCGATACTCGGCGCGTATTTCTTCCAGATGGGAGCCAAATGGGCCAACGGTCCGGCCGAAGGATACTCACCGGGTTTACGACCACGGCTATTCATGGCTGCATTCACATAGAGCGGCACATCAAAAAACTTGCGGGCCACTTGGGCTAAACGTTCCACATAACGTGCATAATGCTCAGCCATAAAGGCTTCATCACCTTCCAATGTATTAGGATACTGACTTTTGCGGTAAAAGGACTCGGCCAGTGGCGAGTGGTCGCGGGCATCTTCAAGCATACCTATCTCATTTTCTATCTGAAGCATAATGACCGTTTCCTTCCGTGGGTCTTTTTGCGCCAAATGTTCCATGAGTTTGGTAAACACTTTACAATCAGCCTGAAATACATTCTCCGAGAAAGCGGAAGCAATTTCTAAGGGCTTGCCATTCTTTGTCATGGCACGGGGGAAACGCTTCGTGTCCTGCTTGAACCATAAAGGAGCATAACACGACATAGAGTTCTTCCACACGCCAAACCATAGGAAAACCACCTGTAACTTGCATTCGCGAGCCTTATCAATGACGCGATCCACAAGTGTCCAGTCATACTGTCCTTCCACGGATTCTATCAAATCCCAATAGGCAGGCACGAGCACGGTGTTCAATCCAAGGGCTGCCATACGCGGCATCACCTCGTCAACATCCTCCACGGAGGTGGCCGCACTGTTGCTTAATTCACCACCAAGGATGAAAAGACGGTTGACGTCACGCTGAGCACCAGAAGCAGAAACAACACAGAATGACAGCAGTAGAAGAATAGTTATGAGGTGTTTGGAATCCATTATTTCTTGTTTTGATTGGAATTAGCAAAACTACCGAAGTATTTCAGACAGACATCGCGCCACTCACGGGCATTCTCCAACTGGTGATCCAATCGGGTCTTCACCTCGTTCCAGCGCTGCATATCATTCTGGAAATAGGGCTTCATATTATCCCATATCATACAGAAACGCTCCACGTCGCGTACACCACTGTTGTATTTCTCCTGCATCTCCTGCCAGAGCGTGAGACCGCTACGCATCTGATAATTCCAAGGCACATGATGGAACCACAGCAGATACTCCTCGGGGCAACTCCCTAAATCATTATAGATTTCATTCAGCGGTTCACGGTACTGGCTGACAGCATCTGAACCCGTAGAACTGCGGTCGAAACCGATGCCTTTTGCATCTGCCTTATGATAATAGACAGGGCACCATTCTATAGGATAATCTGCCTTGAAGCCATCGGGCTCAGGACCGTAATGGTGGTCGAATTTAAATATGTGATGCAGTCCGAGGGGCATCATATAGTTCACGCAAGCCTCCCTGCTCTCCATCATCACACGCTGCATTGCCTCCACAAATCCCCTTTCCATCGTAAACGTTTGACGGAGCCACTCTCTGGCAATCTGCTCGCTACCGATGAATGGGCTCCACGCCAGACGGCCAAAGGCATACCAGTTGGCCTGTGAGAAATGATGCCCACACCAATTGGCATCATCACCAATGTTGGCAACACCGGCAATACCGCGGAGTTTGGTGGGATGAACGTATTCGAAAAACTCTCTCCACATAGGAGCCAGATAGACCAGATGGCGCGACTGTCCGAGATATTCCTGAGTGATTTGCAACTCCACCATATTCGGTGTTTGCACTATCTGGTCAAAAATCGGACTATATGGTTCACGTGGTTGGAAGTCAAGCGGGCCGTTCTTGGTCTGGAGAATGACATTGTCACGGAACTGACCGTCTAATGGCTTGAACTCTGAAACAGCCTGTTTCACGCGGTCCTCGCCCTTATGGGCAGCACCATAGACAAAGCAGCGCCACATCACGATGCCACCAAAAGGTTTCAGGGCATCTGCCAGCATATTGGCTCCATCGGCATGCGTTCGGTTGTAATCGAAAGGACCGGGCTGACCTTCACTATTGGCTTTTACCAAGAAACCTCCGAAATCTGGAATCAGATTGTAGATTTCCTTTGCCTTACGTTTCCACCATGCCTTCACCTTGGCATCCAGTGGGTCGGCAGTTTTCGTTTCGCCAAGGGCTTTTGAGGAAGCGAAGTTAATGGAGAGATATACGCGGATGCCATAAGGACGAAGAATGTCAGCAATGCGCTTCACCTCATTAAGATAGGGTTTGGTGAGAATCTTAGGCGATGCATTCACATTGTTAAGCACAGTTCCGTTGATGCCGATACTGGCATTGGCCCTAGCATATTCAACAAGGAGCTGGGTATTGGCTTTGGAAAGACCGGCCTGGTCCTTTGCCCAGAAAATGCTATTACCTGCATAACCACGCTCAATACTCCCGTCGAGATTGTCCCAATGGTTGAGTAGACGGAGCGAGAAGAAAGGCTCACTCCTGAGTCCTCTTTCCAAATAACCTCTCCCTTTCAGTTGGGGATTGCCTATTTTCTGCAGGCGTAGGAGTTCATAGGCTCCATAAAGCAGACCGAGATCATTGCTGGCTATTATTGTATCATTCTTAATGAAGAAACCGTCATTGATGAGTGGTTCTTCCTGATTTTTGTCGATGAGCAAGGTGATAGTCCTTCCTTGATAATAGTCCGACAGTTCGCGTACAGCAATCTCTACCGTAGGCGACTTCTCGCTGGTTATCACTTTGCAGGTGTTCACCTTCTCATAGCGCAGCCACAATTGAGAACCGTCTTCTGCATGCAGAAGCCCCGCTCCTACTCTCCCAATGAGGGTGGGAACAATTACAAACAGTACGCATGAAACAACACGTTTCCAGCTTAGGATATTTCTCCTCATTCTTTCTTTATTTATAGTCTATATTCTTTTTATAATCATGATTTTGAGAGGCTACCCCCTTTTTCATGGGAAGAGTGCGTATTGAGTTTTTTGCTTTGATACTCCGTAGGCGTCATGCCATAATGCTTCTTGAACACTGTAGAGAAGTGAGTCTGGTTATTGAATCCCACAGCGTATGCTACCTGCGTCACATTTATCTTATTCTCCACAATCAGACGGGCGGCCTGTTCCAAACGAAGGTTACGGATGAAGTCCCCTGCAGAGATACCCGTTATCTCTTTCATCTTACGATGCAATTGCGCACGACTGATACCTACTTGCTCGGTAAGTTTCTCCACATTGAAATCAGGATCTGAAAGATTCTCGTTGATACATTTCATAATCCGATCCATCAGGTTGTCGTTGTTGCTCTTCACCTCTACCTTCTCCATTTTCTCTTCCTGTTTCTGTGCGCCTGAGAACTTTCCGCGAAGACGGCGGACATTATCAATCAGATTATCGATAAGGATATGGAGTTCATCCATATTGAACGGCTTCGAAAGATAGGCGTCGGCACCGCGTTTCAATCCTTCCAAACGGTCACTGACTTCGGTCTTCGAGGTCAGCAGAATAACGGGAATGTCACTGATATTGGGATTGCCCTTGATTTTCTTCAGCAGCGTGATACCATCCATCTCAGGCATCAGCACATCCGAAATCACAAGGTCGTATTTACCCGTGAGCAAGGCTTTCAGCGCTTCCTTGCCATTGGGAGCCGCATCGAAACGATACCAGTTTCCCAGTTCGTTACGAACATATCCTGCTATCTCTGCATCGTCATCGACAATGAGAATACGGAAATTCTTGGAAGCTTGCCTTTTGACAGAGGATTTCAAATCACCCATTTCTTCCTTGGACTCTATTTCTTCCGGTTTCAGATGGCTATTGCCTTTCTTCAGCATGATAGTCAATACCGTGCCACGCATGCCGTCTTCGCGGTTCATCGCCTTAATCTCACCGCCATGCATATTGACGATGGCCTTGGAAAGATTGAGGCCGATGCCCGTACCGTCGAGATGCAGGTCACGGCTGTTGCTCCCTTGATAGAAGCGGTCAAAGAGACGCTCGGGCTTGTCTTCATCCAGGCCGATGCCATTATCGCGCACCTTAATGACTATCTGCTTTTCCTCTTCTACAAGTTCAATATTGATTTCTCCGCCATCAAAAGTATATTTGAAGGCATTGGATAGCAGGTTGGATATCACTTTGTCAAAATTCACGCGGTCCACCCATGCCATAATTTTGGGCTGAAGGGGTGCTTCGTTTGCGTTCATGTCATGACCGCTTACTAAACTATTGGCCGTGAAGGTAAATTTGATATTTCGCTGCTGGGCGTTGTATTCGTAGAGCTTGAAAATACCGCGCATGAATGAAACAAGGTCCGTTTCCCTGCAATGCAGCCTCATCTGGTTCTTATCTATTTTACGCTCGTCGAGTATTTGGTTTACGAGTTGCATCAACCGCTGTGCATTACGGTCTATGGTTTCGATGTCTTCCAGGCTCTCCTCATCACTGACACGCATCTTCAGTTTCTTCAATGGCCCCATGATAAGTGTCAGTGGGGAGCGGATATCATGAGTGGCATTGATGAGGAAACGCATCTTCGACTCTTCGAGATCAGCCTTACGACGACGCTCAAACCAGTAAACACCCAATACGAAAAGTCCGGCGAAAAGCAACGCGTACAACAGATAGGCCCAAGGGGAAGCATACCACGGATTCTGTACGATTACCGTGATGGTCTTGATGCTCTTAGAGGTCTGTCCATTACTCACCGCCCTCACGTCGATGACATACTTTCCGGGTTTCATCTTATTAAACGAAATGGCATTCTGTCCTTCGCTGGTGGAGGTCCAGTCTCCAACTCCATTGATACGGTATTCGAAAGTGATGTTTTCCGAATTCTTATAAGTCAACAGCGAAAATTCCATCGTGAACGTGCTTTCATCGTATGGAATCTCGAAATGGTCATCCAGACAATTGAGCTGTCGATTGCCGATAATAAAGTTGGTGAGATACACCTCTCCCATTTCCATACTGCTATTCTTAACCGTTTCCGGATTGAAGACAGTAATGCCATCATTGGTTCCAAAGGCAATCAGCCCATCAGCCGTCTGGGTGACGGCATTCTGAACATATTCCTTGTTGGTCAATCCATTGCCATGGATATGCGGAATAAACTGCTTATTCTTTTGAGAATACTGCCAGATGCCCATCGACGTACTGATCCAGAGATCATCTTCGCGGTCAGAGACAATGCCATAGATAATTTTGTTACGTAGATTCTCCGCTCCTGGGAATTCGGTCAACTGATTCTTGATACGGTCGTAGATAAAAAGGCCGTTGTTGGTTCCGACGAGGATATTTCCTTGACGCTGTTCACCAAAAGACGTACACATATTGCCTTTCAGCAAAACGCGTTTGCCAAATTGCTTGAATTGGCGCGTTTGGGTGTCCATACAAGAAAGGCCGTTACTCGTTCCAATCCAGAGCATACCGTATCGGTCAATGAACATTGTTTTGATCCAGTCGTTGCAAAGCGTGTTTCCAGTTCCATCCTGAGTCTGCATAAAAACCTTGGTCGCTTCACCAGACGCAGTGTCATAGATGACCATACCCTTACCATAGTTACAGAGATAAAGCCGTCCCTGCCCGTCATCGGCCATGCAGTTCACACCCCATCCATCGAAAGTCTGCCTGTGCTGACTGACGCCTGTAACAGGATTATAGGCATAAAGGGCATTCAAGGTACTCAGCCACCAATGCCCTTGCCGGTCGTGGTAGATGAAATTCGCGCCAGAGGGCGTAGCAAGACGACCAACGACCTTACCTTGACGGTTGAACCGATAGACGCCATTATTCTGGACAGTACAAAGCAGATCGCCTGTCGCTGCATCGGCTTCAATGGAAGACACACTACTGCCGATGAAATAGTTCTGCTCAGAGAAATTCCAACTGCTAAAAGCATCCTCGCCCTGATTCAGTTGGAAAAGTCCTTTCTGATAACAGCCCAACCATAAATTATGGTCCTTATCCTCGATGAGATCGGCAATATTGGAGGTTGCGAGATTGAAACGGCCACTGTAAGACTCGACAGGCTGAAGCACATTGCTGTGATTAGGAATCACCATCAGTCCATTACCGGAAGTTCCGATGAAAATGTCTCCCTGGCTGTTGCGCAAAGCGCGCTTGATGGAGACTTGAGAGTTAAGGGCCGACAAATCATAGCCGGCATCAGTCAGTTGACCCGTGGCGTAATCATAGCGCAAAATACCTGAGATACAAACCACCAAGAACCCGCCATCGTTTGTCTTAAGATAGGCTACAGGCAATCCATAGGGCGACACGAAATCCTTTAAAGCAGTAGGTTTGCGATTGTTAACGGTAAAACGAGTCAGCACATTCAGATGCGAACTGCGCCAGATATTATGCTGGTCATCTTCAAACATACGGCTGAAGTAATCATCTATAGGTCGTTTGCAAAAGGCTTTCTCCTCTGTGATATGCTGCTCACCTTTACGGATACTGAAAAGTCCGAAGCCTGCCGTTCCGATAAGGATATCGCCGTTTGAAGTTTCAATCAGAGAATTGACACGGGGCAAATCAGCTATCGGGAAATGATAGCGTTGAAACTGATTCTTTTCATAGTCGAACCTGGCAAGACCTTTACCCATACCCACCCAAAGGCGGCCCTGACTGTCGCTCAACAGGCGTACCACTTCATTGACCACAAGGGATGTACTGTCTTTGGGGTCGGAGAAATAACTGGTGAAGCGGTAGCCGTCAAACTTGTTCAGGCCATATTCGGTACCCACCCACAGGAATCCATATTTGTCTTGCGCCACACACTCGATGAGTGAACTCGACATCTGCTCACCAGTATAAAGATGTCCGATATCCGCATGTAGCAGACCGGAAATCACCGTGACCAGGGTTATGATAATGATAGTTCGTAGTTGTTTCATTCAGCAAAAGGGATTCAACCGCAAAAATACGGTTTTAGTACGACATTTCAAAATGTTTCATTCATTTTTATTCATATTTACGGGGGGATTCCTCGCCGAAAAGGAATTGCCGGTGATAGCCGCCAAGGTCAATCACAATCTTTTCCAGTATGATATTCGGATCCTTAGGGGCAAACTTCAGGGTATGCAAGCCTTTGGTCATGGGGAACTTGACGGTGCTCTCCACCACCCTGCGGGCTACTGTGGGATAATAGATACTGTAGATGTTCTCCGGTTTTTCGTTCAGGTTGGAATTGAAATTCACAACCTGAGGAGTCCCACCATCCACACTGATTTCATATTCCAGACCACCCTTGTTAAGATAATCAAGCGTTGATTTCACGACAACATGAACGGTTGCCTGCTGACAATCACTGGTTGTTTCCCATTTATAGAGCAGGCTGCCTCCATCAATACGGACACCACTCAATGTACGTCCCATGCCAGGAATCACCAGAAGTGGAGAACCGGCAGCTTCATTCTTCTGATAATAATGCTCTGCCTCTATGGCCACATAACCGTCTTTTTCCGTGAACACATTGCCACCATCCTGCTCTTTGATCCGATTCACGGCTGGCATCACGTCGCCTGCTGCGAAGTCATCATTCCATGAACGATAGCCTATATGCTTCTGGGTCATCATGCCATTCCACTTTCCGCCGGACATCTCTTGATTATAATAGGCACAGAGTTCTGCATCTCTTTTGAAACAACGGTCCACTTCGTCTGCCCAACGGTTACACTCGGGATTCTGTTCCTTATAGAGTCTCTGGTTCATGGCTTGTGCATAATACATCTGATGCAAATTGCTCATGGCCTGAACAGGGAAAAGGATAATCTGCCGATAGGCATCCTTATATTCCGATGAAATGGACGAAAATTGCTCCAAAGCAGCAATTTCCAGACTTTGATATTCACTGATGACCCGCGGCCACTCATCCAAAGCATAGGTTCTGGCATCCAGCATCTCAGCCGTACTACGACCGTTGATTTTAGAGATCTGGTTCAACAGGCGGGCAGCCTCAGGTGCTTGTTCTTTTCCAAAAGTCTCTATGCAGAAAGGCAAGGTGTGCGAACCCACCACATCCACACTGACAGCATCTGGCTTCCATGCCATGTCCATGAACAACTGGATAGGATACTCCATGGGTTTCAAATCTCCGACATTCAGGATCCACATACGGTCGATACCGTTATTATAAGCCAGGGAGAGTTGCTCCCACATATTCTGCGACGGAGTCACGTTCAGCCACTTTGAATTGCGGGGGGCACCCACATAGTCAACGTGGTAATAAAGTCCCCAGCCACCTTTGTGCTTACGTTCCTGGGCATTGGGCACACGGCGTACATTGCCCCAGTTATCGTCACAAAGCAGGATCAGCACGTCATCAGGGACTTTCATACCTTTATCATAATAATCCAGCACTTCCTTATAGAGCGCCCAAACCTGTGGCGTCTCCTTGGCGGGCCGTTTGGTCACATCGGCAATAATCTGACGCTGATTCTTCACGATACGTTCCATCAATTTCGTATCTGCTTCAGCGCTCATAGCCTCATCACCGTCACCACGCATACCGATAGTCACTACATCATCAGTGCCTTTCATGCGCTCAATACCTTCGCGGAAGAAGCGATCCAGATTCTTTTGGTTCGTGTTATAGTTCCATGCGCCCCAACCCTTTCGGTCACGAGCATACTCCTGATGGTTGCGTGCCATAGGCTCATGGTGGGAAGTACCCATCATGATGCCCATTTCATCGGCAGTCTTCAAATTTTCGGGATCATCGGCATAGAAAGCCCAACCCCACATGGCCGGCCACATAAAGTTTCCTTTCAGGCGGAGAATCAACTCAAAGACCTTTTCATAGAAACGGTGGTCGCCATAGTCCGTGCCGAAAGTATTCTTCACCCATGAGGTCAGACAGGGGGCTTCGTCATTAAGAAACAGTCCACGATAGCGTACGGCTGGCTCTCCGTCCGTATAGGTACCTTTATGCAAAAAGACTTCTGAATGATGTTCGGTAGGTACATCTGCCCAGTAATACCAGGGAGAAACGCCCAACTGGCGTGACAATTCATAAATACCAAAGATGGTTCCTCTGCGGTCGCTACCAGCAATGACCACCTGGCCATCCGTCACAGTAATGACATACATCTCACGTTTACCCTTGAGCATTTTGGCATCGAAGACGCGATTTTTAGCCATTTCATCGATGATTTTGCTACTTCCCACAGTACCTGCTACAATGGTGGAAGAAGGATTGTTGCCCAATGAAACATCAGCGCCACAAACAGCCTTAAGGTCAACACTGAGATTCTTGGCTGCACGGAGCACGCCACGCTGCTCATTGTCGGCAACGCCAATGGTCACCCGGTTTCCTTTATTTAATTGAAAATCACCTTGATTGAAGTCAACGAAAGTGTTGGCTGCACGGCTGTTTGCAACAGCCAATAATAGCATGGAGATGACAAAAGAGCTAATCAGTCGCATAGGTTTAATTTATTGATTACATGTGCAAAGTTAGTCTTTTGAGACATATCTTCCGAATTATAATCTTGAAAAAATTAAAAATGAAACATAAAAAAACGTATGCGTTACAAATTTAATTGGCAGTATCGATGAGATGGAGTAAATTTGCAGTCAGATAAACCATAAATTCAACATCATGAAGCGTCATCTATCATTACTCATCGCCCTGCTCTTCCTGAGCATTACCCAACAAGTCAAGGCAGACGACGGTTGGGTCGGCACTTGGGCAACAGCAGTAGAACCAACCACATTGAAAGACATGCCTGCTTTTTCACTGGCAGGCCGCAGTATCCGTCAGATTGTACATGTGTCACTTGGAGGCAGCCAACTTCGCCTGCAATTAAGCAACGTATATAGTTCTGTACCTGTCGAGATCAAGTCGGTATTCATCGCCGATGCCAAGGAGGGAAGCGACATTGACGTTCGTTCAGCCCGTTACCTGAAGTTTAACGGCAAGCAGAAATGTGTGATTCCCGCTGGCGATTCCATCTTCAGCGATGTGTTCAGCTATCCGCTGAAACCACTGCAGCGGCTGGCTATCACCGTCTGCTATGGTGATTCGGTTCCGGAATGCGGAACCTCACACCGCGGTTCCCGCACCACCTCCTATATATATAATGGTACGGCCAAGCCCAAGACCCGTTTTGTCGATACGGAAGATCTGGAACATTGGTACAACATCGCTGCTTTGGATGTCAAAGCCGATGCTCCCGTCGTGGCTTGTCTGGGAAACAGCATCACCGACGGACGTGGAACGACGACCAACGCCCAAAACCGTTGGACAGACTTCCTGGCCGAGGCTTTAGACGGTCAGATGGGCGTGCTCAATCTGGGCATTGGCGGTAACTGCGTGCTGCGCAACGGTCTCTCCGATCCTGCCGTAAAGCGTTTCAACCGTGATATCCTTGGGCAGCGTGGCGTGAAGACGCTGATTATCTTCGAAGGCGTGAACGATATCGGTGGTTCCAGAGGTAATGCCGAGCAGGTAGCCCAGGAACTCATCAAAGTCTATGGCGAAATGATTGACAAGGCCCATGCTCAGGGCATCAAGGTATTTATGGGCACGATAACGCCCTTCGGAAAGAGTTTCTACGATTCCCGTTTCCACGAGGCTGCCCGTCTGGTGGTCAACGACTGGATACGTTCCAACAAGAAAGCCGACGGCATCATTGATTTCGACGCTCTGGTCCGCGACCCGCAGAATCCTTCACAACTCCTTGAAGAATACAGCGACGACTGGCTTCACCTCAACCCTAAAGGCTATGAGGCCATGGGTAAGTTTGCCGCCGAACAGATTAAATAGGAGTAACTCATGAAGCACAGCATTACGATGCGAGAGAAGGTTGGCTACTCTTTGGGAGACGTAGCCGCCAATCTTGCTTTCCAGATGATGATGATCTACCAGCTGAAGTTCTATACGGATATCTTCGGCCTGGATGGAGCCATCGCTGGAACCGTATTGCTGATTGCTCCTTTGGTCAGCGCTTTTGCCGATCCCCTCATCGGCATCATTACCGACCGTACCAGCACGCGCTGGGGAAAATACCGTCCGTGGATTCTTTGGACAGCCCTGCCTTTCTCGGTATTCTACATCCTGGCATTCTGGAATCCGGGCATCCATGATAAGACGCTGGTGGCCGTCTATGCCACGGTATCCTATATCCTGTTGCTCACGATGTATGGGCTCAACAACACGCCCTATGCTTCGTTGGGCGGTGTGATGACTGATGACATCCGTGAGCGCACCAGCATCAACAAGGTGAGATTCGTGTGTACCAGTATCGCACAGTTTGTCGTACAGGGATTCACACTGCCACTCGTTGACCATTTCGGCAACGGTAATCCTGCCCACGGCTGGCAGTGTACCATCATTCTTTTCTCCATTCTGGCATTTGTCTTTCTCATCATCTGCTTCCTGAGTACCCGTGAGCGTATCCAACCGCCACCCCAGCAGCAGATGAGTATCAAGAAGGACGTGGTCAAGACTTTCGGCAGTGTACCTTGGCGAAGCCTTTTCGTCCTCGTGCTGTTTATGTTCATAGCCTTGGCAATGTGGGGGGCCTCCACCAATTTCTACTTCCAGAGTTATCTCGACCAGTCTGCCCTTGAACAGTTCTTGAGCAGATTGGGATTCAACGTTTCTACGGAAAATGCATATATCATCGGTTTCAGTCTGTTTAACACCCTCAATGCCGTGGTGCAGTTTATGGGCGTACTCTTCCTGTCGGGATTTCTGGCTAACCGTTTTGGTAAGAAGACAACCTTTCTGGTGGGACTGTCACTCTGCACATTCTTCACGGCACTCTTCTTCCTTCCCTCACCTCAGGATGTAGGAATGGTCTATCTGCTCTGCTTCTTGAAGAGTCTTGCCTACGGCCCCACCATCCCGCTTTTGTGGGCGATGGTGGCCGATACAGCTGACCACATGGAATACATCAACCACCGCCGTGCCACGGGTTTCTGCTTCTCAGGCGTTATCTTTGCACTGAAATCGGGAATGGGTATCGGCGGAGCCATCGCCGGACTGATACTCTCACTGTTTGGCTATGTGTCGGGCTTTGGCAGTCTGCAGTCGGAAACGACGGTCACAGGCATCCGCCTGGTTTCGAGTCTCTTCCCTGCCCTCCTCCTCATTGTCGGAATTGTATCCCTGTGTTTCTATCCCATCACAAAGAGTTACAATGAGAAGATGCAGACAGAACTGGCTCACCGCCGTCATTCAAAGTATAATATTTAAACCTTTATAAAACAATTATGGAAACAAACAATTCGACAAGCGAAGCCAATGGCTTCTACAAACTTACCTGGTTGCAACGCATCGGTTTCGGTTCCGGTGACCTTGCGCAAAACCTCATTTTCCAGACAGTAGCTTGCTACTTGATGATTTACCTGACTACGGTATTGAAATTAAATCCGGCCTTTGTCAGCGGACTGATTCTCACAGTCCGACTCATTGACTGTTTCTGGAGTCCTGTAGTGGGTCGCTACATTGACAATCGCAACCCCAAGTTAGGCAAATATCGTACTTATCTTCTTTACGGAGGTATTCCACTTACAGTTGCCGCCTGCTTATTGATGCTTCCCCAGGTTGCCACCTGGTCTATGGGTATGAAGCTGGTCTATGCTACGGTCAGTTATACCGTTCTGAGCATGATCTATTCCGTTGTGAACATTCCTTACGGTTCCATCATGGCCAGTATGACCCGTGATAACGATGAAGTACTTATCCTTACTTCCACACGAATGGTATGCGCCAACATCGGCCAGATTATTGTCCAGGCCGGTTTCCCGATTGGACTTGCCATGTGTATTCATTCGGCAATTGACTGGAATCAGGCTACATTCATGGCCATTGGCACGATACCTGCTTTCGTCATCCTGCCTTCTCTGCCAATACTGAAGAAATGGTTTGGCAAGAAAGGTCTTTATTATCTGCTGCTCGCCATCGGTTTGATCGGATTCGCCATATTGTTCACCATCGGCAAGTTCTTTGATGTTCAGGAATATAACACACTTGTGCAGATTGCAAAGGTTATGACTGGCGTCGGTCTTCTTGTGGGTTCACTGATGTGGGCTTTGGTTCCTGAAGTCATCACCGAGGCAGAATATCGCACGGGCAACAGACCTGCAGCCACATTCAACGCCCTCGCCGGTGTTGCATTTAAGGCTGGCTTCTCTATTGCCGGCTGGATTACGCCGCTGGTAATGGGATGGATTGGTTTCAACTTTGCCAGTGAGCAGTCGGCTTTGCCTACTGATCCCATGGCGTGGTTCACAGTAACATCTCTATTTGCAATTGTCGGTTTTGTCCTTTTGCTTCTTTGCTTTATGGGCAGCAGGGAAAACATCACCACCACACCCGAGAAGCCTGTTTCATTCGGAGAAATGTGGCAGGATTTCAAGGCAAGCAAGTGCCTCCAGTTGGTGCTGAGCATCTTTGTTGTAGTGTTCCTTGCTTCATTTATCAGCGGACCGGTAAATGCATATTATCCGAAACTGGCTAATTATTCTGAAATTGCACAGAATGCCATCCTGTGGTTCACCTGTATCATTCCCGCCCTGCTTCTTCTCGTCGTAGGATACCTTGTTTACAAGTATCCTCTTACTGATGAAAAGCTTGACGAAATCAATCGCGAAATTGAGGCTCGCCACAAAAAATGAGAAATAATCAAATGATAAAGAAACTGTTATCAGCGGCTTTGTTGCTCATGGCAACATTTAGCCCCACTCAGGCTCAGGGTCTGAAGGATGCCGTTGGCAAATACTGTCTGATTGGTGCCGCCATCAACCAGTGGCAGAGCGACGGACAGGTGCCTGCGGCCGATGCCGTGCTCAGCAAGCATTTCAATTGTGTGGTAGCCGAGAATTGCATGAAGCCCGAAGTGCTGGCTCCTGCCGAGGGCATCTTCGACTTCCGCGTGGCCGACAAGTTCGTCAACTATGCCCGCCAGCTGGGCCTGAAGGTAAACGGCCACTGTCTGGTGTGGCACTCGCAGGCCCCCGACTGGTGGTTCACCAACGGCTATGCTGCCAGTCCCGTATCGAAGGAAGTACTGAAAGAGCGAATCATTAAGCACATCAAAACCGTCGTGGGCCATTTCAAGGGCCAGGTCTTTGGTTGGGATGTCGTCAACGAGGCTATCGAGGACGACGGTTCGTTCCGTAAGTCGAAGTACTATAATCTGCTGGGCGAGGAGTTCATCGAGATAGCCTTCCGTGCTGCCCACGAGGCCGACCCCGATGCCGAGCTCTACTACAACGACTATTCCATGGCTGGCGAGAAAAAGCGAGAGGCCGTGTGCCGCCTGGTTAAGAACCTGAAGGCCAAGGGACTGCGCATCGACGGCGTGGGCATGCAGAGCCATAATGGTCTCGACTATCCCAACCTCAAGGAGTACGAAAAATCAATCGATGCCTTCGCAGCTTGTGGCGTAAAGGTGCTGATTACCGAGCTCGACATCAACGTGCTGCCCAATCCCCAAGGGTTCGGCGGTGCTGACATAGCCCAGAACTTCGAATTGCAACAAAAGTACAACCCCTACACCGACGGACTTCCCGCCGCCAAGCAGAAAGAGCTCGACAAGCGCTGGCTCGACCTGTTTAAGATCTATTACAAGCACCGTTCGCAGATTGGCCGCATCACCCTGTGGGGCGTCTGCGACGACAACTCCTGGCTGAACGGCTGGCCCATCAAGGGGCGCACCAACTATCCGCTGCTCTTCGACCGCCAGTACAAGGCAAAGCCGGTCGTCAACGAGATTATCAAACTTTATAAATAAATCGTCATAACGTAATACCGTCATACCGTCATAACGACATAACGAAAAAATAAAACACTATGAAACCAAAGTATCTTTTCCCGAGTGACTATATGGCTGACCCTTCGGCCAATGTGTTTAACGACCGCCTCTACATCTACCCCAGCCACGACTGGGATGCCGGCGAGTGCTTCGACGACGACGGCGGACACTTCCAGATGAAAGATTATCACGTGCTCTCTTGGGCCGATGTAGAAAACGACGATGCCACCGACCATGGCGTGATTCTCGACGTAAAGGACGTGCCCTGGGCCGAGAAGCAGATGTGGGACAACGATGTCGTGGAGAAAGACGGCAAGTACTACCTCATCTTCTCGGCAAAGGCCTACGACGGCGTGTTCCGTCTGGGCGTAGCCGTTGCCGACAAGCCCGAAGGTCCCTTCAAGCCCATGGAGCAGCCCATCCGCGGCTCGTTCTCTATTGACCCCTGCGCCTTCAAGGACGATGACGGACAGATTTATGTCTATTTCGGCGGACTCTGGGGCGGTCAGCTGCAGTGGTGGCGCCCTCTGTTCCACGGCTTCAATACCATCCCCGGCAAGTACGGCGACCAGAACGGTCTCGTAGACCTGGGTGCTGCTCCCGACCATAAGTCAGAGCTCTTTGCCAAGCCCGAAGCTTTCGCCATCCCCAGCAATGTGGTGCGCATGAGCGACGATGTGCTGCAGTTTGCCGAGGCTCCGCGTCCCGTGCTCATTCTCGACAAGGATGGCCAGCCCCTGAAGGCCAGCGACCCACACCGTTTCTTCGAGGCCAGCTGGATGCACAAATACAACGGTAAGTACTATTTCTCTTACTCCACCGGCGACAGCCACTTCCTCTGCTATGCCATCGGCGATAATCCTTACGGACCGTTCACCTATCAGGGCGTCATCCTCGACCCCGTCGTAGGTTGGACTACCCACCACAGCATCGTCGAGTTCAAGGGCCAGTGGTATCTGTGCTATCACGACTGCGTTCCCAGCAATGACGTCACACACCTGCGTTCACTTAAGATTCAGCGCCTGTTCTACAACGAGGATGGCACCATCCAGAAGGTAGTGAACGAATAAACAAAAGGGGATGTGTTTAATGACACATCCCCTTTTTCATTTCATACATAGATTTTCTTGTTTTAAGGGTGCAAGGGTGTCAAACCCCGATAAACACTGGGCCTGCACCCTGTTTCCGAGGGTGTCAAGGGTGTCATAAGGGTGTAACCCATCCCTGCCCCTCCCGAAGGGAGTGAGTTATGTCATTAGGGTTAAGGTTAAGGTTATCGTTCTGAAATTCTCTAGAGAATTTTCTCCATTCTATCATCGGAAAGATTGCAAAACATCATCAGAAACAAAAAATTCTCTAGAGAATTTTTTATATCCTCACGCAAAGTGAACGGAGTTCGCAGAGGATATATTTCTTCCGCGGTTTTTATTTTTTTCTCTGCGTACTCTGTTCACTCTGTATGAGGCTTATAACTCCCTCCCTCTTAAGGGAGGGTTGGGGTGGGTCTCCTGACACCCTTATGACACCCTTGACACCCTCTGAAACAGGGTGCAGGCCCTGTGTTTATCGGGGTTTGACACCCTTACACCCTTAAATCGAAAAATTCCTATACAGCAAACTAATTTGAAGACACCTTCACACCCTGACTCCTTGTGGACATAAGAAAAAAGGCCTCCATGTGGAAGCCTTTTTTCTTATCATAGAGGTTATCTATTACTTCTTGATACGACGGGGAGCGCCGCGCTTTGCGAAAGCCTTTGCACCGCCTTCTTCCTCCTTAACTACCTTCTCCAGATATGGCCAGTACATCGTCGACAAAGAGCCAACCAAATTTGCCTGTGCAAACTCCTTCTGAGACATGGCGAGAATGTACCAAGTACTGATATCACCATATTCGTCTCCATCAACGTCAACTACACCTTCTCCAAATCCTCCGAACCATACGTAACCGTTATCTTCAGTATTCATACTGAGTGAAATAGTAGCCTGAGTAGCTCCCATATACTTAAAGAAGTAGGCAGTATAGCGGGAGAGAAATTTATAATCATCGTTATCAAAGCCCAAATAACAGTTATACGTTTTTTCCTGCAACGTAAAATCACCGAGATAACTGCCAAAATCAGCTGTCAATTCGTAAGGCGCCTTGTTACCGTTAGGCATCTTGATGGGGATGACCAAAGGAGAATCCTCAGTCAGATAGAGTTTAAGGCTATTGGTGGTCAACTCTGCGGGAAGATCAGCCCACTGGGTGCCATTAGCATTCTTTGAATAGACAAAGTAATACTCACCCAAGACGTCCTTCTTAAAGTCAGTCTGAGTAATCGTGATGACACTGTTATAATCACCACTAGATACAGTTAAACTACCTGTACGTGAAATACCTGTGTTATTGGCATCAACGTTAACTGTCAGGGTACCGGTTTGGGAATTATACGTTCCTGTAAGCCAGGAATCCTCACTGCTGACGGTCACAGTCTGTGATGGGGATGAAGTCATAACGTTAGTCGTGACTGTCCGTTTCTCATCATCAAGATCGAATTTTGCAGTCTCAACAAAGAAGATAGTACCCATCTGTGACACGTTGATGATGGCCTTGTCACCATTGGAAGCCTTAGCCACTACTATGGTGTGGCGTGACTCGCGAGAGTTGTTGGCATCAGCCGAAACGGTAATTGTGTTACCACTAACCGACACGTTCAGCCAGCTGTCTTCAGCTGCAGCTGTAATACCCTGACCGGTAACTGTGATGGTCTTGGTTCCACCTATTGCAGGTATCTGTGTATCTGCAGCCGTGGATACCACAGAGCTCACCTTATCTTCATACTCATCACTGCTGCAGGACGCCAGGAAGAGGCATCCGCAAACAGCCAGTGTGAACATATATAATACTCTTTTCATTGTTATTTACTTTAATGATTTCAACATTGATAATTAGTTGCCAGTCTTCTTGAGGGATTTCCAATAGGGGATACGGAAAGAAGTTGACCCCTTCGCAAACCAGTCGGCTCCTTCATAGGCACCGTTGCTGGATCCGTTAAGCATTCCCCAAAGAATAAACGAGTCAGCATTAAAGCCCGGCATTGTTCCAAGATCCTCGAAAGTAAACTCAGGTGCAGTCTCATTGCCATTCCAAACCAAAGAAACACCAAAATCCGATGAAATATAGAGGTTACCGCCACCAGCAATATCCCATGGGGCAAGCCAAACCTGAATGCCATTGCTGTCAGTACCAAGCAACTGCCCTCTGATAATGAGACGGCCCGAACTACGAGAGTAGTTCATTATAATGTCATATTTGTCATTCAGTCCCTTCATCTTGTAATTGTTGTTCTCCTTGTCGGGAACTAATTCAACAGGGAATGTACCATAACTATAGGTAAAATCATACTTGCCGGCAAAGAAATCAAACGGACGCCAACCTTCAGGAAGCAGGGCTGCCATCTTAAACAAGCCATCCTCTGATGCCAACGTCTGGCTTGCATCATCATAAATTAGCTTCTGTACCTGTTTCCCTTCTATTTCAACCGGGGTCTGTAATTTCAGACCATTTACCGTGTAGATAAACGGCACTTCTACTGTACTATCGGGAAGAGACACGTATAACCGATTATCACTTTCACCAATCTCTGCCGTTGCATCAATTGATCCGTATTTGCCTTCGAAGTTGAAGAAAATCCGTTCTTTCAAATCAGCCAAAGATGTGAGATAATCTACCCATGACTGGTCAGACGGCATACGTGTAAGCAACATTTCATTACCCCATTTCTTTCCTTTCAGGTAGATGGAGTCGTTGGTCGTGCGCATGATGATGAACTCATAGTCGCCCTCATAACCGTCAACAGGATCCTGCATCGGTTGTGAGAGTTCGTGCATGATGGCATTGTAAGTGTTGAAAGTGAGCACAGGGCCCTGGTCTTTCACGACATCCCAACTGGAAGAAGTCACCATGTCAGCATCGGCAATCTCACCAGAAACATGAGCCTTACCGTCATTTCCGAATTTGACGATGTAATTATAACCACCATAAGAGTATTCTGATCCAAGATAGTATTCAAATTTCCATCCATTGTCAGCCGATAAAAGCAAGGACTTTGCATTGGCAACGGCCTCATCGATACGCTCAGCCGCAGACTTCTCGAAAATCTCATCGTTGTCATGCAGGCAAGACTGCATGGAGAACGATACGGCTGCAAGCATCATATATAAAAATAACTTTTTCATAATCGTCAGTTTCTTTTTAATTTAACGTTTCCAAATCGAGTGACTGCAGTTCTTTGCCACGATGCTGGACAGCTGCACGCAGAGCATCGATGTCAAGATTCCAGGATTCTTTCATATAGGTCCTGATCAACTCCAATTTTTCCTGAATGATAGCCCTGCCTTCCTCACCGGCAAGTCTCATCTTACGATTCCAGTCCTCATCCGTGTCGACGATGTACTGAGAGTAAAGTTCAGCATAGTCCTCACGGGGCTCCACCATGGCATAGTTACGGATAAAGCCTTTAGGCAGAGCCACAGTCTCCGTACTTTGCAGATACCAGTCACCACTCACATAGTCACCCTCAGAAATCAGATCGAAAGAAGTGTCGTAAGGAATCTTCTGATTCAGGATGTGCTGGAACTCATGGTGCATGGTCGTGAAATAGTATTCTGTCAGGGTATTGTAGTCACCCAAAATCTCATCTGTCAGCCAATTCACCATATAGAGTGTCACCTTATAGCCACCCTCTGCAGTACCGAGCACCATCGTACCCTCACTATTATAGGCTGGTGAGCCAACGAGAGTCAACACTCTGGGGACGTTCTCCTTCACGAAATCCTGTCCTACTACTTCTGCATAGGCATCAAACCAAAGGAACTTGACGATCTTGGCCAACTTGGCACATTTTGCCGAGTCAGCTGGTACCAGCGTATATTTCTTATCCGTTTCGATGTCCTGCATCTTGTACTGGAAATCCACATTATAAGGATAAGTAAAGTTCTTCAGCAACCATTCCTCAAAGGCATCGCGCTGCGGAGATGTTGTGGGGAAGATGCTCTCCCCACCGGGCTTGTCATCGTCAGAGCATGCTGTGAAAGCAAAACCTGAAACAGCCAGCAATAAAAATAAATATATCTTTTTCATTGTCTTTTCCTATTTATATGTTGTTTTACTCAGACTGTGCCTTATATGCTATAGGCATCTCAACAGCCAGGCTTTCTGCAGATTTTAAAGGAATGCGCTCATTGCCAGGAAGACCGGCAGTGATAACATCCTGCGGCAGCTGGATAGCCAGACGCTTGTCACCAGGCTCCATCGTGTCGGTAACGTTCGTGATGTCGTAGTTGCTGTTCATTTGGCGGCGATAGATGGTAATACCATAACGCTTGATATCTTGCATACGGAATCCTTCATGCAGCGTCAGGATACGGCGCAGATGCAGGATACACTGCAGCACGCTCTCCTGGTCACTTCCTTCAGCATCGATGGTAAACTTTGGATGCAGATGCTTTTTAGGCGTTGCGGCCTTAGGCTCATAATATTCAATGCCCTTATAGAACTCCGTGATATTTTCAACTGTTAGTTTCTTAGGGGCTGAATGGAAAGCAGCCAGTTCCGTGTTGATATCATTAACAGCAGCCTGCAGATTTCCTGACAAAGCGTAGGCCTCAGCACGTTCCAAGAGCAGAATATCCGTTGTAAACACAGCAAACTCAGAATGGGCGAAACCAATCTGTGCCTGTACGTCGGTGGTCTCAAACTCATAGGGTACCTTGCGGAAGATGTACTTAGAGAGAGCGTTGTTATACCAGATGGTATACTTAAAATCTGAACTTGCTCCCCAAGGACCTGTTGAACCCATTGTCTCATCAGTAGAAATGGTATGGCCATGGGCATATTTTTCGGCATAGCGAAAAGGACCATGAACGGCTCCCCATTCAGAATAAACGGTCTGCAGCAACAGGTTGGCACGCTCATCAGCAGCCACGAAAGCCTCTGGCTGAATCTGCTTGTTGGCATTCAGAGAGTTGTAGTAGTCCCAGTCGCGAAGTTTTGCACCAGGATTTTCACCGAGCACTTTGGATGCATATTCAATAGCCTTGTCGTTCTTGTTATAGTACAGATAGAATCGGGCTGCAAAAGCATTGGCTGCATCCTTTGTGAAGTGAAACTTCGGTTTTTCGTAATTACTGGTCACCAGAGGAAGGCCTCGTAGCAAATCCTTCTCTATCTGTTCATAAAGTTGCGCCAAAGTGCCACGCTCATATTTCTGACCCACCACAGTCTCTGTGACTAAGGGATAAGGCAGGCCCTGCTCTGTAGCAGCTGTACTGGCATCGTATGCATTACAGAAAACCAGCGAAAGCATAAACATGTTATAAGCACGGCAGACCAAAGCTTCTCCTAATTGGGAAGAGTAACTAGCTTTCTCACTTTCATCGAGAGCGTCGATAAATTGTATGGAAGCATTACTTGCCGCAATGGCCGAATAATAACCATTCCAAAGCTCCTGCGGAGACTCGTCCTGCCCGATTTCAGTAATGTCATCCCAATGATAAGCTTGGCGCTGGAAACGGTCTGCTTCTGACCAACCCGTATTAACGCAGTCATCCGTATTGTCAGAATACATTTCCAAAAGATAGGCAGGATTACGGGTAGCGTATGCACTGACGAGCAGACTCTTGATTTCATCTGCAGTCTTCAGTTCCATACGGTTGTCAGGCAGTTTATCAAGATAGTCATCGCATGAAACGAAGAGTCCTGACAACGCTATGACAGATAAAACAATATATTTTTTCATAATCTTCTTTTAGTCTTTAAAACTTTATACTTAAAACCATAACTCTGATTAGAAACCAGCCTTCAGCGTCAATGTAAACTGCTTAGGAACAGGAGCAGCCACACCACCAGAGCGGAAGAACTCAGGATCCTGACCATTGAGTTTCTTGTCTGCATAGATCAGGAACAGGTTGGTAGCCTGCAGTTTCAGTGAGAGATTAGTCAGAGGTGCAATCCATGTCTTGGGGAAATCATAGTTCAGAGAGATTTCCTTCATGCGGATGAAGTCACCCTTGGCAATGCGGACATCGCTATAGTTATAGGCATTATAACCATAACGTATACTGCGATTTTCATTATACTGACGGTAACTGAGGATAACAGGAATATTCGTGTAATTCTCATCGCCAGGTACCATCCAGCGGTCTTTAAACTCCTTCGTCATTGAAGTAAGGTCAGAATAACGGCCGGCAAATACGGGATCCAGGCGCACCACATTACCAAATGAATAGGTAACGAACAGGTTCAAGGTGAAGCCTTTCCACTTGAACATATTACCAAGTGAACCCTGGATAGTCGGGTCTGTAGGACCTTCATACTTCAGGAAGTCCGTGTTGTCACGCTCCTGGAAGTTGATGTCGTAGGTGGTTTCCTCACCTTTCTCATTGATGAAGATAGGCATACCGTCGGAGTTCAGGCCCTTGAAGGGAATAGAGAACAAGGCACGCACTGGATAGCCTTCCTTACGTCCACCCATATTTGTAATCAAGTCAATCACGCGATCCTGACTAGTAAGATTGGTGATTTCAGTCTTCGTGTGTGAGAACACGAAAGAGGTTGTCCAGCTAAAATCCTTGCTCTTAATATTAGTGGAAGAAATAGAGAACTCCTGACCGCTCGATTTCATGTCGGCTGCATTGGCCCAACGGATAATCTGTCCCATGATACCTTGCGTAGCTACAGGACCGATTTCATCGAAGTTCTTACGGGAATAGATATCAAAGGCCACATTGATGCGGTCATCAAGGAATCCAGCCTCGAAACCAAAGTTGAGCTCATGCTTCTTCTCGTAGGTCAAATCATCGTTCTGAAGATCTGTAAGTTGAATACCTATCTCTTTGTCCGTAGTAAAGATACGATATGGGTTGTAAGCCTTGAATACATCAGTAGAACTAGTGTAACTTGTGGGAGGAGGTGTTGCGGTCAAAGAATAACTGGCCTTCAGTTTCAAGTGTGAAAGTGTAGGCTGCAGACTTTCAAAGAATTTCTCCTGATCCACATTCCAAGAAGCAGCCACGTTCCAAGTGGGAGTCCAGCGGGCCGAACGGCTCTTACCCATGGCGTTACTACCTTCGTAACGGAAGGTGCCGTTCAGCACGTAACGGTTATTGAAGCCATAGGTACCGTTCGCAAAGAATGCCACCGAACGGCTATTGGTATTTGATAACGTGAAGTAGTTAGTGTTTTCTTCAATGCTCTTCTTGAAGAACTGATACACATAAAATGGTATTTCACCCTTAGAATACTGCATACCCCAACCGTTGAACCAAGAGCGTGTACGCTCAATGCTGGTGGTCTCCATACCGCCGAAGAGGTTCGTAAAGTGGATTCTGTTGAAAGTGTGGGTATAGTTGGCCGTAGCGCGGAAGTTGTAGTCGAGCATTCGGTTCTCCGTACGTCTGTACATACCACCTGAAGGTAATACTGTCATAGGCAGTGAATAGAGAACATCAGGATCTGTATAAAGATATCTGTTTTCATCACGAATCAGACTGTTACCCATCGCACGATAAGATTCAGCCTGGTTAGAATCGTCCAAAATCTTATATTCCTGAGAGGTAGTGGTGAACTTAACGGCACCCAGAGCAGAAAGTTCCAAATCCTTAATAGGCTTCCATTTCAATTCACCCTGGAACTTGGCATCAACGAAGTTCACATCAATGTAGTTAGACTCTAGTTCGTGCAGGATATTGAAAGGAGCATAGTTGGAATGATAGTAGGTGTCGGGATCCAGTGCACGTGAGGTATTCAACGCATAAGAATACGGGTTGATATCGAAGTCACGCTTCACATTACCGCTCACCACGTCCACATCCTGGCTCAGCGAACCAGGAGCGCGCTGCTTACGGTAACTGCCACCACCGATCATATTCAGAGTCAGGTTATCCAGAATATGGTGAGACATGTTCAGGTTAACCGTATAACGGTTCACCTTGCTCTGCTTGTACCATCCCGGGTCAACCATGGCTGAGATAGAACCGTAGTAGTTCGACTTGGCCGTACCACCACTCATGCTGATTGAATGGTTCTGCTGAAGACCATAGGAGAACAGTTCGTCAAACCAGTCTGTATTACGGAACTCAGCATTCTGAAGATACTGGTTGCGGGCCTCCTCAGTGTTGGGAAGTGCAAACGTTCCAGTGGCAGGATCGTATGTGTTGGTCAGTTCATACATCTTACCATACACACCATAGTCGGAACCATTGAGCACACTGCTCAAGCTTAACCATCCCTTGTCCTTCAACTCACGATAGATACCCATCTGATCCTGAGAGTTCAGAATGTTGAAGTTGGAATAACTGGGCTTCAGACGGGTGGTAAACTCACCCATATAGTTAATGTGGGCCTGACCCTGCTGACCTTTCTTGGTTGTGACGACAATCACACCTGCCATGGCGCGAGCACCATAGATAGAGGTTGCAGAACCGTCCTTCAGAATCTGGAATGACTCAATATCATCACTGTTCAAGCCGGCAATGGCCGATGAAATCAGCGTTTCAGGGTCACCGGAAGAAAGGGCGTCAGAATCAATATCGGTCACGTCTTCCATGATTACACCGTCAACCACCCAAAGAGGTTTGGATGAACCATAGATAGACGTAGCACCACGAACGCGAATCTTAGGAGCCGTACCGAAAGTACCACTCACGTTCTGCACGCTCACACCGGCAGAACGGCCTTCCAGTGAGCGGGAGATGTCGGCAATACCATTGATCATGGCATCATCGGCATTCACCTTATCAGTGGCACCGGTAAACATACGGCGGTCCATGCGGGTCATACCCGTGACCACCACTTCACCCAGTGTCTGGGAATTGCTTTTTAACTGAATTTTCATGCCGTTCTGGGCTCTGACCTCGCTATTGTCGTAACCGATGTACGAAACAACAAGGGTTTTGCCTTGAACATTGACAAGCGAGAACTTACCATCGACATCTGTCACGGTGCCGGTCTTCGTTCCCTTCACCATGACTGATGCACCGATAACCGGCTCACCTGTCTCGTCAACAACTGTACCTGTCACGTTGTTCTGCGCCAGGGCTGTTGTCGCGCTTAGAAGGACACATAGAAGTGCCATCAAGAACTTTTTCATTTGCATAATAATATTCTCTCGTTAGTTAATATATATAGTTTCAAATGGTATTATGAATAAAAAACAGTTTGCAAATATAAACACTTTTTTAAAAAAGCCCAAACTTTTCTGCAAAAAAAACGGATTTTTCCCCTATTTTCTACCAAATAACAACATTTCCGTACCATTTCTTAACGTTTAGTAGTTAAAATTATCGTACGCGTACATATTATATAGGAGTTTGGGAGTGTAGTCAAAAGAAAGATGCGCCCTATCTTTAGAATGCATCCTTCTGTTTCATTTCACTACCTTGCGTCCGTTCACGATATAGATGCCTGGGGGTAACTGGCGGACATCCGTACCTAGATAGCGGCCGTCGAGCGTCCATACGCCCTGCCTGTTACGAGATAACGGGCGGGAAACGGCATTGTTAACGGATGTGGTTGCTGCCGGATTCAATACCTTCACCTCATCGAGGAAGAAACGGTTTTTCGTAGGCTGGAATTGCAATGTGATCGCACCTTCACCGGTAATCTCCACCGTATATTCCGTCCATTCCTTATTACCCAGATCAAAAGACTCATAAGACGTTCCATTCACACTCAGCACCATACTACACTTCTCAGACGACCATGCTGCTGCATTGAAGGAAAGGGTGGTCGTACCTTCAAGCTTGAACGCCGGGGTAGTGACTACGCCTATAACTCCATTGCTTCCAAATGTCGCACACTGGCTACCGCCAAAATACTTGTCACCTGAAACGGTCCATCCTTCGTTGTCAGGCACAAATTGAGAAGCAACACCTTTATTGTTCCATACCCCGTCGTTACCGCCTTTTCCATCGCATTGGTCAAACGACTCATAGAAAAGGTAATCATCTGTGGGTTCAATTACCGGGGTATCGCCACCTCCCTGAGAAGAAGATCCCTCTTCCAATGAGAAGTTGAAGGCAATGGTACCGTCTGCATTCTGGGTGATATCCGCCAAGGTAATATTGGCATTTTTGGTATCGTCCGTATTATTTCTGTAGAACAGAGCTGCGGGAGTCGACTTGTTGCTAAGCGTCTTGTTTCTGCGTGTGGGATAAAGGTCACCCGATATATCATTATCGAAATAGGTGTTGAAATTATTGTCGGCGGGAATCACCGTACAACGCTGACGATCAGTCGTATTGTTCACAACATTACCTGCCCAATACCAATAGTCGTAATCCACATGCATGACCAGCAGTCCGTTACCATAAGCTTCTGCATCCCATCCTTTCTGCTGTATGTTCTGCAGAATAAGATACTCGTTACGATGAGCTTGATTATAGATAATAAACACATCACCATAGTCAGCCAGCGACTTCATGTCCGTCACTACCGTGTCTGCCGCCAGTTCCGTCGGTTCTATCCATCCGCAGAACCAACGCTCATAGCCAGTATAGTTACAAGGCACATAGCCATCACCATTGTAGCAGCCATAGTCCATCAGCGACCAGGTAAACATTCCATAATTATCACCATTATCACGGGTATCATAGAAGTCAGGAAGTCCCATACAATGTGAAAACTCATGGCAGAGAGTACCGATGCCGTCCCTTTTTCCTGATCCATTCAACTCAGGTCCGCAGGCATAGGTGTCAATCTTCATATCCTGCAGTTTAAGTGGTTCTCCGGGACGGAAGCCATCGGGAGACAAGGCCGAACTGAGTTCATACTCATGGGGCCAAATCGTGTAGTAGCCGCCACCGTCGGCCTGTCCTTTGCCGGCATACATCACATAGACCTGGTCCACATAGCCGTCGTCGTTCCAGTCATAGTCGGACCATTTCACCTGGTCATCAACTAACTTGCAGGCTTCAATAATCATTTCATGAACATTCTCCAGACCTCCTTTACCAGCATAAAACTTCATGGGTTCAGAGACCGTAACCGGACCCATCACGTCAAAAGTAAGGTCGAACTGTCCGTTACTCTGGCTGTCGAAATAATCATGCACAGAGCCTACAGAGCCATAGCTATCGGTATAACCCACCTTGTTGGCCATATCCTCAAACACTTCCTGTGTATTATCAGCAGCAAACAATTTTGCAGGGATTACTTCCGTTGAAGTGCCACTCCCCGTGGAAGAGGACTCCTCTTTTTCGGGGAACTCCACCAGAATGATGATACCTTTTTTGCTTCCTGTGTAGGAAGTAGGCTTTCCAAACTCTCCTGCCTTGCGTGGAGCCGCCTTACGAACATTCTGCCGGCGGGTAAGGCGCTGCTGACGCTGCTGCTCAAGCACCTGTCTGTCTGCGAGTACAGCATAATCAGATTCAGAAGAAAGCGTAAAAGCCCGTCCGTCGGCAGCCATCCAATAGTGACTATGCTCATCACCTTTCAGCTCCGCCTGTACCTTACTACCATCAGCCAAGGTCAGGACTTGCCATTGTCCGCGCTTGGCGGGCACGGCATTGGCTACCAAACAAACAGAAACCAATAACAATATGGAAAGTAATTTCTTCATCTTTCTGATTATCACGATACTTTATAAAAACACGAAATGGGGTGCAAAGTTACTACAAATGAGCGAAATACCAAAATAAAAGGCAATTTTTTTTGGAATCCCCGAATGCAGTCTTTACTTCTGTAAACCATCAAAACTCACTTTCATCTCTGCACATTTCTCCTTCAGATAGGTTTTAAAGCCTTCATCTCCGAGCACCTGGATATCTTCAAACATGCCCAGCACGAAACGCCCGATACCCCGATAACTACATACGGACAAATGCAGCAGCCAGTGGCGCTCATCTTCTTGTTCAATGAAGGGTATGGAAGCGGGGTATTCCTCACGCAGCAGGTTACTGGCCAGTGTGCCCATCCGCAAGTCAATGACATATCGCTGTTCACCACTAAACATAAAGATGTCGGTGTACATCTGGCGGTGTTCCTTCTCATGAATCCATTCATCATCAAGCATCTCCACATTTTCCATTCGAGCCAGTTTGAAAGTCTTGTTCATGCCCGACGACAATTCATGACAACGCACATCCTGATTCCCATTCATCATCAGATAAGGTTCCACCAGACGGTCCTTCTTGGTTTGGCTATGTCCCGATGAATAGCCTTTCAACACCGCCAAACGTTTCAGTTTGATAGCCTGACAAAGCATCGATACATTACGGGCCTGCTGTTCGGCAAACTGACTGTCGTTCTGGATATCAAAGTCATAGAAACGGCCCAGTTTCCGCTTGATGTTTCTCACCAGAGCGTCTTCTTCCACCTTATTTAATATACGCATGATGGCAATAGCCTCTTCCTCGGAAAACGAAATACGGGCTATGAGCTGCTTGAAGAAAGGACTTTCGCGGTCAATACGGTAATATGGCCCCTGCTTCTCAACAATGAATCCACAGTCGCGGTAAAAGTCGAGATAATAGTACAGGCTACGGCGCGACAACCCGAATCGCTGGCTCAGTTCATCAACGGTCAGCGATTTGTTCTGCGAAAGGGCCAGTAGCAGTTGCAACTGCATTTCCAATTTATCGTGGCGCATGGCTTTCTAAATAATAAATGGTTTTAATGGAACACAAAGACACAAAGTCACAAAGTTTTTAAAACGATATGGACATACACAAGATAATCAATTCTTAGTGTCTTTGTGTCTTTGTGTTTAATAAAAAACATCAGAACTCAAACGGTATATCAAGTTGCCCGTCGCCTAAGAGATTATAACTCATACGGTGATAGGGGGTGACACCATATTGGCGGATGGCCTCGCGGTGTTTCTTCGTGGGATAGCCCTTGTTGGATTTCCAATCATACTGCGGGTATTCCTCTGCCAATCCGTCCATATAGTCATCCCTATAGGTCTTGGCCAAAATGGAAGCGGCGGCAATGGAAAGATATTTGGCATCGCCCTTCACAATACAGGTATGGGGTACCTCGCCATACTGCTTAAACCTGTTCCCATCCACGATAATGGCCTCGGGCCTCACCTTCAGTTGATCAAGTGCACGGTGCATAGCCAGAAACGAAGCATTGAGAATATTGATTTTATCAATTTCCTCAGGAGTAACGACACCTACAGCCCATGCCACGGCATCCCGCTCTATGATCTCGCGCAACTGATGACGTTTCTTGTCAGTGAGTTGCTTGGAATCGTTCAGTTCTTCATTTTGGTAATCCGCCGGAAAAATCACAGCCGCCGCATAGACACTGCCAGCCAGACAGCCACGACCGGCTTCATCGCAACCGGCCTCTATCTTCCCTTCAAAATAACAGCTCTTTAACATAAGAATACATTTAAACCGTACTAATAAAAACTATTTAACACCTTCAGGTGAAAATAAATCCATTTGTGAACATATTGTGCACAAAGGTACAATAATTTTGCCAATGAAACAAGAACCTGACGAAAAAGTTTCAAGATTCAGGTTTCAAGTTTCAAATTATAATAGTTATCGTTAAGGTTATCGTTATCGTTAAAAAATTATGGAAAAACAAATGACCATGCAGAGCACTTGGATGCTCCTGGAGAACGTAAAGAATGTAGCAAACCGCCCCGCAGAGTGGTTGCGCCAATATTATTCATCCGTGTTGGAACGCAAGATCAACATGCGCCAGACTTGGAGCCTCATCGAGGTGCAGGCTGCATTCTTCGCAGGTATTATGCCTGCCAACTATAGTTTGTGGCTACGCGCGGCCTGCTGCGTCTGGTTCCTCATGGCCCTGAAGCGCTGCCGCCGTTTGTTATGAGCTATCTCGCCCACAATCTAAGCAGATAAAACCGTATAACATTTTTAAAGACCAAACACCTTTTGTGCTATCAAAATGATGCATATTTACTGAAATAATATATAAAATGAGACGTTTTAGGCATAAAAATGAGCATTATTTTAATAAAACATTTTGCAATTTAAAAATTTTTATTAATTTTGCAGCCGAAATCATTCTTCCTACCTATCCAGAATAAAACGTTTCTATATTATAATTTAAACATGAGAGAGTATTTATGAAAAGAAGACTAACAATGCTTTTGGCAAGCTTCTTCCTATTTGTGGGGGGAGTATTTGCACAGACTGAAGTCAACGGTGTTGTCGTTTCGCAAGACGACAATCAGCCCATCGTTGGTGCCACCATTCAAGTGGCAGGCACACAGATTGGTACCGTGACAGACATCAATGGTAGGTTCACGCTTAACTGTCCGAGCGAGAACAGCGTACTCAAAATTTCTTTTGTGGGTATGGAGCCCATTGAGATTGTAGCACGCAAGAATCTCCGCATCGTGCTGAAAAGCGACAACACGGAACTCGATGAGATTATCGTGACAGGTTATGGAGTGACTCGTAAGTCCGCCTTCACCGGTGCCGCATCGACAGTGGGCAGCGAAGTTGTGGGCAACAAGACTGACTCAAACCCAATTAAAGCGCTGGAAGGTGCCGTTACCGGATTACAACTGAACAACGAATCTGGTCAGCCAGGTGCCCCTGCCAACATCTTTATCCGTGGTCGTAATTCACTGAACTCTGGTACTCAGCCTCTCTATGTCGTTGATGGTGTGACCTATAACTCCGATGCAGTTGGCGTACGCTCAGATGAAGGTCAGGAAACCAGCCCCTTGGCTAACTTGAATGCCAACGACATTGAAAGCATCACGGTATTGAAAGATGCTACGGCAACCTCTATCTATGGTGCCCGCGCTGCCAACGGTGTCATCGTTATCACAACGAAGAAAGGTGGTTCCGGTGCAACGAAGGTAAGTTTAAATGCGAAGGTCGGTTGGCAGTTCATGCCTGGTCATAGGCACACTGGCTATCATCCTGTAAATGCTGAACAGTACAAAGAGCTTTGGACGGAAGCCATACAAAACGAAGCCGCATATGGCGATGACAGCTACGCCAACTACTTCAATGCCGCATATGGTTTGGGATTCGACTTCTCTAAAGCCGAAGACTGTGCTGAGTTCATGAACTGGTTCATTGAAAATGACAGTCCAGCCGGTACTGACACTGATTGGTTGAAAGAGGTTACCCGTACTGCTCTCACTCAGAACTATAATCTGAATATCCAGGGTGGCGGTCGTGATCCTCGCGCTGCTCACTATTTCCTTTCACTCGATTACCTGAACGACAAGGGTATCGTCAAAGGTAAGGACATGAAGCGCTATTCTTTCCGCTTTAACTTCGACCAGGCGCCCTCGAAGATTGTCAAGTATGGTTTCAACACCAACTTCGTTTATTCAGAGACAAATATGGGTGCCGGCGGCGGATACTATTCCGATCCCGTAACTCAGGCCTTTATGCAATCACCTTGGAACAGTGTGAAAACCACTGATGGTGAGTGGAACATGACTACAGTTAATGGCTACAATCCTGTTGCCCAGCGCAGTTCTGAAGGTGACCAAAGTCTTGCCAAACAGTATCGCGCCATTCTGTCGCCCTATGTAACGATCAACTTCCTGCCTGAACTTTTCTATACAATGCGCGCAGGTGCTGACGTTTACGTAGTTGACGAATTCGGATTCTGGTCGTTCTTACAGCCTCAAGGTAGGTCTATGAATGGTATGGGTGAAAACAACACCACCATTCACACACTGATGTCTATTACCAACACGCTGAACTACCTGAAGACCTTCAACATGAAGCACAATGTGAACATCATGTTAGGTCAGGAGGCTCAGTACACCTACCAGAAGAACGCTTATCTGGCAGGTAGCAACTATCCTGTCCAGGATAAACCTCAGGTAGCCAACACCTCTGTTCCCAGCAGTGCCTCTACCTACATTGACCGTATGGCACTGGCTTCATGGTTCGGCAATGCAGAATACAACTATGACAACAAGTACTATTTGTCGGCCAGTCTCCGTGCAGATGGCAGTTCCCGTTTTGGTAAGAACAACCGCTGGGCTACCTTCTTTTCCGTAGGTGCCAAGTACCGACTGACGGAAGAAAGTTTCATGGAATCTACACGTTCATGGCTGAACAACCTCACGTTCCGTATCTCTTATGGTACATCGGGTAATTCCGAGGTGGGTAATTCATGGTATGCAGCCAAAGATCTCTTCGGATTTGGCTACAACTATAACGGCATTCCAGGTATGTCTCGCGAACAGTTCGGTAATGATGACCTGAAATGGGAGAAGACCGGTAAGTTTAACGTTGGTCTGGATGTGACGTTCCTGAATCGCTTTACGGTGGAACTTGATTACTACAACCACCTCACCTCCGATATGGTGTTTGCCGTTCCCACATCTTTCGTAACAGGACTTGATGAATACTATCAGAACGTGGGTGAACTTAGCAACCGCGGTTTTGAAGCCACATTACGTACAATCATCTTCAACAAGAAAGACCTGAAATGGAATGTTTCTATCTCTGCTTCGCACAATAAGAACGAAGTGAAGAAACTCAGCACTGATTTACCAATCGAGAGTACCTATCAAATTACCGAGGTAGGCTATCCTATCTATCAGTTCAAGATGAAAGAATTTGCCGGCGTGGATCCTGAGACAGGTTCGCCCATGTGGTATCTGAATGAGGAAGGCGACGAGACCACCACCAACTGGAACAAGGCAAAAAAGCGCTATGTAGGCGATGCTAACCCCAAGTGGTTCGGTGCCATTTCTTCCAATCTTGAGTACAAGAACTTCGATTTCTCTTTCCAGTTCAACTATTCTTTGGGCGGAAAAATCTACGGTAGCAGCCTCCGCTACGATGAGCACATCGGTGCTTCGGTCGGCGAGAACTTCACGAAGTATGTATATGACAATCGCTGGCAGAAGCCAGGTGATGTTACGGACGTACCTAAGTTGGAATTCTATGGTTCTTCCAACAAACACTCCACCCAGTTCCTCATGAGCGGCAACTACCTGAAGTTGCGTTCTATTGTACTGGGTTATTCACTGCCGTCTGAACTCACCAAGAAGTTCTATGTAAGTCGTCTGCGTTTCTATGTACAGGCTGACAACCTCTTCGTTCTCACTGCCAAGAACTACCGTGGCTTCGACCCCTCCAGCGTTGGCGCCAACGGTGTACAGTTGTGGAACTATCCTTCTCCACGCAATGTTGTGTTCGGTGTGAATGTTGACTTTTAATTATGAAGGAGAAAAATAATATGAAAATGAAAGATATAAGAAAAATCGCATTCTGTTCCCTGATGGCACTTGGATTGTCATCTTGCGGAGACTCATTTTTTGACGTGCAAATGGATCAGAATATTGAGACAAAGGATGCTTACAAGAATGTCCAGGATGTGAAAAACGGTATGATTGGTGCCTATTATGCGTTGGGACAATACCGCTTCTATGGACGTAACGTGGTTGCTATTGGTGACCTGTGCTCCGACTTGGCTGAAGGTGACCCCTCTTCGGGACATTTCGTTAATTTGGGAACCTATCAGTTTGGTGATACAGACGGTGAAATCGAAGACACTTGGAATTACGGCTACAAGATCATCGATCGTTGCGTACGCACCATTCAGGGTGCAGAAGCTATACGTGCCGCTGGTGCCGACGAGGGCTTCGAGGATCAAATTGACTCATATATCTCTCAGTGCTATGCCCTGCGAGCACTTGCTACTTTCACGATGACCAACCTTTGGGGAAAGCCATATAAGGCTGGTGGAAACAATACTCAACTGGGTGTCTGCCTGCTCGACAAGGAACCGCTGGAGCCTTTCGTGAAAATCCAGCGTTCCACTGTAGAGGATTGCTACAAACAGGTTTGCAGTGACATTGAATTGGCACTTCAATACTATGCCGGTGAGGATGAGATGAACGGATCTCCACAGTTCTATTTCAACGAAGCTGCCATCTATGCGCTGAAGGCACGTGTTAACCTGTACATGGGCAAGTATGCTGAGGCTCTTGCTGCAGCAGAGGAAGCCATCAAGTTACGTGGCTCCAGTGACATATCGAATGAAGCATACGTATCTATGTGGTCTTCAACAGCCATCTCTGACGAGGATATCCTCACGATTGCTAAGAGTGATGATGACAACCTCTCAGCAAATTCACTTAATACGCTTTATGGCGATTATGGCGCATCTTTCGAGAATGAATTCCAAGACTATTTTGGTGAAGATGACGCTCGTGCCAGCATGCTTGCTAATAAGTCATTCAAGTTCTGCGGCACCTCCACTTCAGAGGATACGAGTAACATTCCTATTTTCCGCAAGTCTGAGTTGTACCTCATTATCGCAGAATGCCAGACTCAACTTGGGAACATTGAAGCTGCCCGTGAGGCTTTAGCCTATACCGTAAAGCGCGATCTCGCATTTGTGGATGAGGACGGAAATGTAGATATCTCGATGCTACCTGACAACAAGGTAGAAATGATGTCATTCATTCAGGATGAATATGTTCGCGAATTTTACCAGGAAGGTCACCGCTGGTTTGACGCCCGCCGATGGGGGCTGAAACTCACTTGTTCCAAGTTCAAGAACTTCGATGTCAGCCAGTTCGTATTCCCAATTCCTGCCGATGAAATCAACGCAGGATTCTGCACACAGCAGAATGATGGTTGGGAAGACACGCTGCCTGAATAAACAACCCATTTAATAAAAAATCGGGCTGAATCCCATGTGGTGATTCAGCCCGATTTTTTGCTATAATAAAAGAACTCTAAAACATCTGACTGACCCGGCGGATGCCGGCAACGAGGGTATCCACCTCTTCCTTCGTGTTATACAAAGCGAAGGAAGCACGCACGGTGCCCAGAATACCCAGGCGGTCCATCAATGGCTGGGCGCAATGATGGCCAGTACGAACGGCAATGCCCAGACGGTCGAGCAGCGTTCCCATGTCCATGTGATGAATAAAGCCCCCCTCACTCCCCCCATGGGGGGAAGACATATTAAAACTGATGACGGCATCGTGATTTGTGGAGGGGCCATAAATATGAATATTGGGAATCTCTGACAGTTTTTCCATGGCATAGCGGGTCAGTTCCTGCTCGTAGGCCATGATGTTGTCCATGCCAAGACTGTTCAGGTAGTCGATAGCACGGGCCAATCCGGTGGTAGCCACATAGTCAGGGGTTCCGGCTTCAAACTTCAGTGGTGGACGCTCGAAGGTGGTTTTCTCAAAGGTCACCGTGGCTATCATCTCTCCCCCACCCTGATACGGGGGCAGTTTCTCCAGCCATTCTTCCTTACCATAGAGCACACCCACACCCGTAGGACCATACATCTTATGCCCTGACAGGGCAAAGAAGTCGCAGTCCAAATCCTGAACGTCAATCTTCAGATGGGGAGCACTCTGCGCACCATCCACCAGAAAAGGAACGCCATGACGGTGAGCCGTGGCAATCATCTCCTTCACGGGATTCACCGTACCCAGCACATTGCTCACCTGTGTACAGCTCACCAGCTTCGTGCGCTCCGTGAACAGCCGTTCATATTCATCCAGCTGAAGCACACCATCGTCAGTCATCGGAATCACTTTCAGTATGATGCCGTGCTTTTCGGCCTGCAACTGCCAGGGAACGATGTTGGAATGATGCTCCATACAGGAGATAATCACCTCATCGCCAGCCTTCATCTGCGACTCACAAAAGGTCTGCGCCACCAGATTGATGCTCTCCGTTGTACCACGCGTAAAGACAATTTCCTCCACTTTCGCGGCATTGATGAAGCCGCGCACCTTCTCGCGGGCTTCCTCATGTAGGTCGGTAGCCCGCTGTGAAAGGAAGTGAACCCCGCGGTGCACGTTGGCATTCACATTATAGTATTCATCCACGAGGGCCTCCACCACCTGTCGGGGCTTCTGCGTCGTAGCTCCGTTATCCAGGTAGATGAGCGGCTTGTTGTAAACCGTCCGTGAAAGAATCGGGAAATCCTCCCGCACCTTATTAATATCGTACATACAACATAATTTCTTTATAGAAAAAACTTACCTGCAAAGCCTGCAGCCCTCACATTTGCTGAGTTGGCCGCGGAAGCGCTGCTCCACAAGATAGTGCAGACGGTCGCGAAGCGGAATGAGCTCCATCTTGTCGACGACTTCATTGATGAAGGCAAACTCCAGTAACAGTTTGGCCTCCTTCACGGAAATGCCGCGCTGCTGCATATAGAACAATGCCGCATCGTTAAGTTGTCCTACGGTGCTGCCATGGGCACACTTCACATCATCGGCATAGATCTCAAGCATGGGCTGCGTGTACATCCGCGCCGTCTTGGTGGCACAAAGATTCTGATTGGTCATCTGTGAGGCAGTCTTCTGGGCATCATGAGCCACAAAGACCTTTCCGGCAAAAGCGCCGACGGCTTCTCCGTCGAGCACATATTTATAGAGTTGTTCACTGGTGCAATGAGGCACGCGATGGGTAATCAGCGTGTTATTGTCCACATGCTGACGCTTGTCTGCTATCACACAACCATTACAAGAGCATTCCGCTCCTTCCCCGTTCAGTTCCAAATCGAGTTTGTTACGCGTCACGCCATTGTGCAGGGTGATTACATTGTGGTTCACCCGACTGTTGCGCTGCTGATCAACATAGACATTGCTCACGCGTACATTCTTCGCGTGCGTCTCTTCCATACAGTAAAGGTCCAGTTTGGCATTGTCGCCCACAAAGGCCTCAATGACCTGCGTGGTCAGGAAATGACAGTCATCGGCAGCATGGTCGCAAAACAGGAACTTTGCCTCGGCCTCCTCTTCCAGGACAATCAGCACACGACGATTTACCATTAGCCCACCATCAGTCTGGTTACCAGAGAAAGGCGATTTCAGAATATTGATGACCTGTACACAACGGTCCACCTTGACGCCACGGGGCACATACACAAACAGACCGTCCTGTGCCAGCATCGTGTTCAATGCCGTAATGCCGTCAGCGTTGGTCTTTGCCAGTTTGCCATAGTAATTGGCAATCAGATCGGGTTGTTCTTGGGCCACCTTAGAAAGACTGTCGATAACAACACCCTCGGGAAGGTTCGGCCTTTTATGGATACTCTCTCCTCTCTCCTCACTCCCCTCTCCTCTATAAAAAGAATCGTTCACCACGAAGTAGAGGGAAGTGCTGAGATTCGGCACATCGCAGCGAAATGCCTGATAGGGGTCCGCGGGTATCTCCAGGCGTTTCAGGTTCAGGCCGTAGTCTGGCTCAAAGAGTGCAGCCATATCCGTATATTTATAGCGTTCCTCCTTCTTTGAGGGGAACCCCAGCCGCTGGAAATCAGCAAAAGCCTCATCGCGCACCGCGTTCATCGGCTCCGCTGAATAAGCCTTGATGATCCCCACAGCCTGCTGATACAAGTCAATATACTGAAGACTCTCCCCCTGCCCCTCCCTGTGAGGGAGGGGAGTAGTATCTTTCCTTTGTTGTTTATTATCTTTATCCATTGAAATATGATTCTATTTCATCTAAGACGGATTCTATATCATTCATAACTTCCTCATTGCTAAAGCGTATCACGTGATAACCCATCCGCTCCAATTCTTCTTCACGTAGTTCATCGCTTTCCTGCTGCCGTGGTTCGGAATGATATCCACCATCTACCTCAACAACCAACCCTTTTTGACGAGACACAAAATCAACAATACAATCACCTATTACATGCTGACGCAAAAACTTCACCCCTGAGACACCTCTTCTCAAATAGTTCCACAACACATCTTCTGCTAATGTGGCGTTCTTACGATTCTCTCGTGCATACCCCTTCAGTAGCCCATATCTGTCAGGCGAAGCATTCTTGTACCCCATCACAAAGTCATTCTATTCCCCTCCCTCACAGGGAGGGGGCAGGGGAGAGTCTTTTTCCTCTTTTATCCAATCATACCCATGCTCCTGAATCTGCTTGGCCAGCTCGGGACCGGCAGTCTTGACGATACGGCCCTGATAGAGCACATGGACATACTGCGGACGAATCATCTCCAACAGACGGTCATAATGGGTGATGACAATGCAGGAAGTTTCCGGGGTTGCCAGTTTGTTCACGCCTTCAGCCACAATACGCATGGCATCCACATCCAGACCGGAATCCGTCTCGTCAAGGATGCTCAACTTCGGTTCCAACATCGCCATCTGGAAAATCTCATTGCGTTTCTTCTCACCGCCACTGAATCCTTCATTCACCGAACGGTTGGATAGTTTGGCGTCCAGCTCCACAATCTTACGTTTCTCACGCATCAGCTTGAGAAAATCGGCAGCCTTCAGCGGTTCCTTCCCTTCATACTGGCGCTTGGCATTGACGGCAGCCTTCATGAAATTGGTCATCGAGACACCAGGAATCTCCACGGGATACTGGAACGAGAGGAATAGTCCTTCGTGGGCACGGTCCTCGGGTTTCATCTCCAACAGGTTTCTGCCATTGAACCAGGCCTCACCTTCGGTCACCTCATAGAGTGGGTTGCCCACAAGAACGGCAGAGAGTGTACTCTTTCCCGAACCATTCGGTCCCATAATGGCATGTGTCTCTCCGTCGTTGATAACGAGGTTGATGCCCTTCAATATCTCTTTCTCGCCAATGCGAGCGTGTAAGTTCTTTACCTCAAGCATTTATTTTACCTTTTTACTTTTTTACCTTTAAACTTTATCCCACAGTACCTTCCAGCGAAACGCTGAGCAGTTTCCTGGCTTCCACGGCAAACTCCATCGGGAGTTTGTCGAGCACTTCTTTTGAATAGCCATTCACAATCAGGCCAACGGCTTCCTCTGTAGGAATGCCGCGCTGGTTACAATAGAAAAGCTGGTCTTCGCTGATTTTCGAGGTCGTGGCCTCATGCTCAAAGATGGCCGTGTCATTGTGAACGTCCATATAGGGGAACGTATGCGCACCGCATTCGGAACCCAGCAACAGAGAGTCACACGAACTGTAGTTGCGGGCATTATCGGCCGTTGAGGTGGCACGCACCAGTCCCCGATAGGAGTTCTGCGAATGACCGGCGGATATTCCCTTCGAGATGATGGTCGAACGGGTGTTCTTTCCGATATGAATCATCTTCGTACCGGTATCGGCCTCCTGATAGTTGTTGGTCACGGCCACACTGTAGAACTCCGCCTGCGAATTGTCACCTCTTAATATACAAGAAGGATATTTCCAGGTAATGGCGCTTCCCGTCTCCACTTGCGTCCAGGAGAGTTTGGCATTCTCCCCGCGGCATTCACCGCGTTTGGTGACAAGATTGAACACGCCGCCCTTTCCGTTCTCATCACCGGGATACCAATTCTGCACGGTGGAGTATTTCACTTCAGCGTTCTTGTTTACGATAATCTCCACGATGGCGGCATGCAACTGGTTCTCATCACGCATCGGGGCCGTACAACCTTCGAGATAAGATACATAAGCCTCATCATCGGCAATGATGAGCGTACGCTCAAACTGCCCGGTATTGCGGGCATTGATACGGAAATAACTGCTCAGTTCCATCGGACAGCGCACGCCCTTGGGGATATATACAAACGAACCGTCGGAGAAGACGGCACTGTTCAGGGCTGCATAGAAATTATCGCGATAAGGAACAACGGTGCCCAGATACTGGCGCACCAAGTCGGGGTGTTCTTTCACGGCTTCTCCGATACTCATGAAGATAACGCCCATTTCACGGAGCTTCTCCTTGAAGGTGGTCTTCACCGACACGGAGTCCATGATGGCATCTACGGCCACACCACTCAATGCCAGACGCTCTTCTAGTGGAATGCCCAGTTTATCGAAGGTCTTCATCAGTTCGGGATCAATATCATCAACAGTAGCCTCTCTCCTCTCTCCTCTCTCCTCTCTCCTCTTTTTGGCAAGCGGATCGGCATAGTAGGAGATGGCCTGATAGTCAATCTCAGGCAGATGCACGTGTCCCCATGTGGGCTGTTTCAGTGTCTGCCAATAGCGGAAAGCCTTCAGGCGGAAGTCCAAGAGCCATTCCGGTTCACCCTTCTTAGCAGAGATGAGCCGAACGATATCCTCGTTCAGCCCCTTCTCTATGATTTCTGTATGCACATCCGTCGTGAAGCCAAACTCATACTTCTGTTCGGCTATCTGACGGACGTACTCGTTAGCCCCACTCCCCTGCCCCTCCCTATGAGGGAGGGGAGTAGTATCTTTTAAATCCTCATTTTTAGGATTCTTATTACTAATCATTTCTTACAAAAGTAATCAAACCTCCCTCCCTTCGGGAGGGATTGAGGGTGGGCTAAAGTTTCTGATCTACCTCAATCTCAGTGAACGTCTCGATGATGTCGCCCACCTGAATGTCGTTGAAGTTCACCAGTGAGATACCGCACTCCAGACCAGTTGCCACTTCCTTGGCATCGTCCTTGTAGCGCTTCAGGGCACCGATGTTGGCCGTATGGACCACGATACCGTCGCGAACCACGCGGGCCTTGTCCTTGTTGTGTACTTTACCGTCAATAACGAGACCACCGGCCACGGTACCGACCTTCGATATCTTGAATACCTGCTTCACTTCAATCTCACCAGTCACCTGTTCCTTGATCACCTTGTCGAGCATGCCTTCCATGGTGGACTTCACCTCGTCGATGGCGTCATAGATGATGGAATAGGTATTGATTTCCACGCCCTCGCGCTCAGCAGCCTTGCGGGCTTCGGCAGAAGGACGTACCTGGAAACCGACGATGATGGCATCAGAAGCGGAGGCCAGCATGACATCGTTCTCTGAAATCTGACCCACAGCCTTGGTAATCACATTCACCTGAACCTTCTCAGTAGAGAGTTTGATGAATGAATCACTGAGAGCCTCGATACTACCGTCGGTGTCACCCTTCACGATAATGTTCAGCTCATGGAACTCACCGAGGGCAATACGATGTGAGATATCGTCGAGACCAAGGGTCTTTGTGGTACGCAGGCTCTGCTCACGCTGCAACTGCAGACGTTTGTTGGTAATCTCACGGGCCTCCTGCTCACTCTCCATCACATGGAAAGAGTCACCAGCAGTAGGTGCACCGTTCAGACCGAGGATGATGGCGGGTTCAGCAGGACCGGCCTTTTCAATGCGCTGGTTACGCTCATTGAACATAGCCTTGATACGTCCGAAACTGGTTCCGGCCAGTACCACATCACCAACCTTCAGCGTTCCGTTGCTCACCAACACCGTCGATACATAGCCGCGACCCTTGTCGAGCGAGCTTTCGATGATGCTACCCGTTGCCTTTCGGTTGGGGTTGGCCTTCAGGTCGAGCATCTCAGCCTCCAGCAGCACCTTCTCAAGCAGCTCATCCACGCCGATACCTTTCTTGGCAGAGATCTCCTGACACTGGTACTTACCGCCCCACTCTTCCACGAGCAGGTTCATATTGGCCAGGTCCTCGCGGATCTTGTCGGGATTGGCACCGGGCTTGTCTATCTTGTTGATGGCAAACACCATCGGCACATTAGCAGCCTGGGCATGGGCGATGGCCTCCTTGGTGGTGGGCATCACGGAGTCGTCGGCAGCAATGATGATGATGGCGATATCCGTCACCTGGGCACCACGGGCACGCATGGCGGTAAAGGCCTCATGGCCAGGGGTATCCAGGAACGTAATCTTACGTCCGTCGGAAAGAGTCACATTGTAGGCACCGATGTGCTGTGTGATACCGCCAGCCTCACCGGCAATAACGTTGGTATTGCGGATATGGTCGAGCAATGAAGTCTTACCGTGGTCCACATGACCCATCACGGTGACGATCGGAGCACGTGAAAGGAGGTCGTTCTCATCATCCTCCTCTTCGGTGATGGCGTTCTGCACCTCAGCACTCACGTATTCGGTCTTGAAACCGAACTCATCGGCCACGATATTGATGGTCTCGGCATCCAGACGCTGGTTGATACTTACCATGATACCGATAGACATACAGGTACCGATGACCTGATTCACGCCTACGTTCATCATCGTAGCCAACTCAGAAACGGTCACAAACTCCGTCAGTTTCAGCACCTTGCTCTCTGCTGAAGCAGCTGCTGCCTGTTCGGCCATCTGCTCCTGCACGGCTTCGCGCTTCTCCTTACGGTACTTGGCGCCCTTCTTGTTCTGGTTCTGCTTGTTGGTCAGACGGGCCAGCGTCTCCTTTACCTGGCGTGCTACGGCCTCATCATCAACCTCCAGCGGCTTCTGGTTGCGCTTCTTGTTCTTCTTGTTGGCATTCTTGCCGCCACCCTGCTGCTGGTTGTTACCGTTATTGTTCTTCTTATCCTGCTTTCCGGCCTGTTTTCCGGCAGCCTCAATGTCAACGCGCTCATTGCGGATGCGCTGGCGCTTCTTCTTCTCGCCGTTCTGCTGGGCAGCCTTTTCCTCACGCTCCTTACGGCGCTCTTCCTTAGACTTTTTCTTCGGACGAGTGCTTTGATTCAAGGCATCGAGGTCAATCTTTCCCAGTACGTTCACCTTGGGCGCAGCCTTCTGCTCGCTCTTCAGGGTGAACACTTCAGGTTCGGCGGGAGCTGCAGGCTCTTCCGCAGGAACTTCCGGCTCTTTTTCCACCTCAACGGCAACCTCTTCGACAGTCTGCTCCAGGTCGGCCTTAGGCTCAGGTTTCTTCTCCTCCACCACGGGCTTGGACTCGGGTTCCACTTCTGCTTTCGGTTCCTGCTGGGTTTCCGGCTCCTTCTTTTCAACCACAGGTTTCACTTCAGCCTTCGGGCTTACGGCAGCAGCCTTCGGCTCTTCCTTCACGGGCTTCTCCACAGACTCAGCAGGCCTCTTACCGATGCTGGAGAGGTCAATCTTGCCAAGCGGCTTAAACTGCTGGGCCTTGGCCTCCGTCTCCGTCGTAGCCTTCTCCACCTTCTGTGGCTCCGCAGGTTTCTTCTTCTCCTTCGGATGTTTCTGGAACAACTTCTCCGCCTGGGTGCGTACCTCCTTGTCCTTCTGGAACTGCTCTCGGAGCGCTTCGTATTGCTCGTCGTTCAGTTTAAAGCTCAAGTCGGCTCTCACCTCACCCAAGTGACTTTTCTTTTCCAAGAACTCCACTGCCGTCTGGAGTCCTATGTTCAATTCGCGGATTGCTTTATTTAATCTTATACTCATTAACTCTCTTATATAATTCTATAAATTTCAAGTTTCAAATTTCAGGTTTCAAGTTTCAGGTTAAGTTATCGTTAACGTTATCGTTATCGTTAAAACCCTTAATTCTCAAACTCTGCCTTCAGCACGTTAAGCACCTGGTCAACGGTCTCTTCCTCAAGGTCAGCCTTTTCCACCAGCAGTTCGCGGGGCGCATTGAGCACCTGCTTGGCGGTGTCAAGACCGATAGCCTTGATGGAATCGATCACCCACTGGTCAATCTCGTCAGAGAACTCATCCAGATAGATATCCTCGTCAGCCTCGTTCTCGGCAACCTCACGGAATACGTCGATGGTAAACTGTGTCAGCATCGAAGCCAGTTTGATATTCAGACCGCCACGGCCGATAGCCAGTGAAACCTCCTCAGGCTGCAAATAAACCTCAGCCTTGTGGTTCTCCTCATCGATATTGATGCTCGAAACCTTCGCGGGACTCAATGCACGCTGGATGAACAGCTTCGTGTTCGAAGTATAGTTGATCACATCGATGTTCTCGTTGTTCAGTTCGCGAACGATACCATGCACGCGGCTACCTTTCACACCAACGCAAGCACCTACGGGATCAATACGCTCATCGTAACTCTCCACGGCAATCTTTGCACGCTCTCCCGGCATACGGGCGATGCGCTTCACCGTAATCAGACCGTCGGCAATCTCAGGAACCTCAGCCTCTAGCAGACGCTCCAAGAACACGGGACTAGTACGACTCAGGATAATCTTCGGGTTGTTGTTCTCGTTGGTCACCTGATGGATCACCGCACGGATGGTCTCACCCTTGTGATACTGGTCGTTGGGAATCTGCTCCGACTTGGGCAGGATGAGCTCGTTGTTCTCATCGTCCACCAGCAGCACCTCGCGCTTCCAAACCTGATACACCTCACCGGAAATCACCTGGCCCACACGATCCTTATACTTATTATAAAGCGAATCGTGAACCAGTTCGAGCACCTTCGAAGCCAGCGTCTGACGGAGGTTCAGGATAGCACGGCGGCCGAACTTTGCAAAGTCCACGCGCTCCGACACTTCCTCGCCTACCTCATAGTCGGCTTCAATCTTCTGAGCATCGCTCAGGGAAATCTCCTTGTTCTCATCTTCCACCTCACCGTCGGCCACGACCATACGGTTACGGTAAATCTCAAAGTCGCCCTTGTCAGGGTTTACAATCACGTCGAAGTTCTCGTCCGAACCAAAAATCTTGGCGATCACGTTGCGGAAACTCTCTTCCAGCACACTCACCAGAGTAGTACGGTCAATGTTCTTGTCTGTAGTAAAATCCTTGAAGGCGTCGAGCATGCTTATGCTCTCTTCTTTCTTAATTGCCATTTTTATATATTTTTATTGTTATTATCGTTTTCTGAAGTCCCCCTCGGGGGACAGAGGGGGGTTACTTAAACGAAATCAAATACTTGCAGTATTTCACCCCGTCCATTGTGAACTGATGGTCCACCTCCTGAATCTCAGGACGCTTCTTACCCTCAACCTTCACTTTCTCTTCGGTGGTCACCGTGAAGTCACGGCCGTCCACGCTCTTCAGCACACCCTTGTATTTCTTTCCGTCGCCGTCGAGCACTTCCACTTCCTTACCCACGAAGTTCTTGTATTGCTGCTCCACCTTGAAAGGCTGTCCCAATCCGGCAGAGCCCACCTCCAGTTCATAGTCTTCTTGCTCACGGTCCAGGTGATCCTCTATGAAGCGGCTCAGCTCCACACAGTCCTCAATCCATACGCCGTCAGCGTGGTCAATTTCCACAACAATCTTGTCGTCACTGTTAATCTCAATGTCCACGAGGAAATAATCCTTTCCCTCGAGCCACTGTTCAACTAATTCTTTTACGATGCTTTTGTCAATCATACATTAACATTTAAATAAAAATGTGGAACTCTTTTCGAGTCCCACATTCCACTGAACGGCTGCAAAGGTACGAACTTTTCCGCACATCTGCAAATATTTCACACATTTTCTTCCAATAATTATACTTTTCCCATTAAAGGGTTATCGTTATCGTCATCGTTATCGTTGTCATTATGGTTTTTGATGGGTCTCTAAACACCAGACGGGGCGCTTCATCACTGGAGCACCCCGCCATCAATAAACCTCATTGGTTAACTAGAAAAAACTATTTCTTATCTTTGTATTGTCTATTTCACGATAAACTTCTTACCATTCTTGATGTAGATACCCTTCTGCAGACTATTGCCACCCAGGCGCTGGCCGCTAATGCTATAGACCTTGTTCTCGTCAGAAGAAACTACTGGTTCAGAGAATATATTCTCGATTTCCGTAATCAGGCCGGTTTCCTCCACGCCATTAACGTTCACGGCGAAAGTTAAGTCTTTCGCAGGACTCGTGGTTCCCTTCGGCAGCGTCAGATAAGCATACGTTGCCCAAATGTCCCAGTCCCTGGTGCCCTGCAGATGATACATGTCGCCCTTGCTGAACACCCAATACTCGGCAATACCCGACGGATTGTTCTTAGCGTTGTAAACTTCTTCTTTCTTAATCACCTTATGATGGAAAGAACCGACGAAACTGATACCACTTGCCTCTGTAATCTTTATAGGATCTTTCAGTTTGGTTTTAATTTCAATTGTTTCTCGACTCTTAATAGTTTCGGTATCACGAACATAGGTGGTTATCGTCGCTGTTCCTGTAGTTGACTCATTAAAGGTGTTGTCCTTGGTCACACCGGCAATAGCATAGATGTTACCATCCACTGTAACCGTATGGTTCTCTAAACCATTGCCTACCAACAACGTTGCACCTTGTTCATAATCGGGCTTTTCCTTTGTTGGCTTGATGATGTATGGTTTACCTGCCTCCATGATAACCGTATTCAGGTTGGAGGCTATATCCGGAGTGGCCGTAAATCTCAAACAAACGCCATCAAGTTTGTTAAGTGTGCTCACTTTGGTTCCATCTCCAAAGGCCTGTGCGACTTGAGAACCCTTCAGATCGAAGGGCAGACAAATGGTAGTCCACTTATTAGGAGTAAGCGTGCGCTGGTAATATACCGTAGCAGGATACTCGTAGTTGTCATAGAACTGAACCTGATGATACGGATCACCTTCGTAAACCACGTTGTCGTCGTTGTTCTTGAAGGTAAGCCTCTCCGACTCGTCCCAGTCTTCGTCCATAAACAGAGCCTGCTTGCCATGAGCGTAAAGATGGATGTTACCAATTACCGTCCAACCGGTATCTTCGGTCTGCTCGATACCAATGGTCAGATTCGTATTACCACTAATCTCGACGAAGTAATTAATATTGTATGCATTTTCGCGAGTGTCAAAGATATAGCCTGCCGACACACCACTTTCAGGCGTAATACCGTAACCGCTTCCCTCAGATTTCAAGGGAGCAATGGGCAATTTCTCAAAAGAAGTGTTCTTGATAGAGCCATCACCATTGAGTTCATCACGCTTGATGACGAAATAAGACACGCCGTTGTTGGTCGTACCGTCAACTCCGTCATAATATAGAGCCTGCGCCGTAATCTTATAAAGACCATCTACGAGGTTAGGAATCGTGGAACCTTGCAGTTGCTGTGAGAGCGAAACAGCCTCATTGTAAATCTCACCGGCATAGTAATCAGCAAACTGATTCTGGAAGGCTTCCTTGTCATAATTGGTATTGCCACCAACTCCATTGATATTCGTGCCCACAAGGTTGCCGCTGATGCCATTTGCAATCAAGACTCCATTACACATCACATTCTGGTTGCGCTGATGCCAATGCCTGGGCGAGGAATTAAGATTACGGGAATCTACCTGATTAGTTAAAGGCGTACTCTCGCCCTGGTTTGAGAATACAGAGCCCCAAACCCAACTCTCCAGGTCCTTGTTGTCGCGGCTGAACTCACCGCCCTGAACGAACACGCCGAGATCCACTTCACCCCATGTCACCTGAGTCATGGCATTATTAAAGTCTTCCTCTGAAACAACGATCCACTGAGTGGCTTCACTTGAACTGGACGTGGTAACCAATTTGCCTTGGCTGTTAACCGTTATATAGAAGCGGGCATTACCATTTCTTGTACTGTTCTCAAACGAAATGGTCCTCACGGTAACGTTCTGAGTCGTTTCTTCACCCACATACTTAATGCCTTGTTTTGTTCTGGTGCCATTAGTGATGGTCCAGTCGGGGAAGTTGGTGAGGCCGCTTGTTATAACACCAGTACCACGGTCGAGATAGATGTTAGAACCTGCATAAAAATCAGAGAAAGCCAACCTATCACCAAGAAGACTTGCAGACTCACCGTTTGAGTTCTGCACACGGGTAACCACCTGATAGTAACCGCCACCATTGGGACTTCGCACAATCTTCATACGCATACCGATAGAAGAAAGCACGCCCTGCACACCATACGTGCCTCCCTGAGAGATATACTTCTCCTTGTCCATTTCATTCAGCGTAGGCTTGAACTGCAAGAGATATATAAATCCCGTCTGAGAGGCTTGCACAGCCTCGTTAAGCGTCATACCCGTCCAAACCACCAGACCCGTATTAGAGTCCACTTTCTGCGCATTGGCTTTCAACCCGAAAACAGACAGAGCCAACACGATTATCAATACGATATTAATTCTTTTCATAATGCTTAATCTCCTTTCTTAATTACTGTTCTTCTACATCTTCCGTATCATCAGCCCATAAGTCTGGGAACTCAATGGTAAAAGCTTTGGCGCCTCTTCCATCGCCTTCGGGATCTTCCTCTTTGGGTTTCTGATTTTGACTGCTGTGGCCGTCGTTCCATGACAAGACGGCGAGCACACCTTCCAAATAGTCCAAAGCCATCACGGATGCGAACGGCTTCAAGTAGGGTCGTTTCTGATCGCCCCTCTCCTTAGTGGTTTTTAATTTTTCCATACACGCATTATTTTAATTACATTTATACTTCTTTCCCAATACTCACTCAAAACCAGAGATAGCCGATGGCCAATTTAGTGCAAAACAGGCGGAAATCTTCGATTAAACCGCCATATTCTGTGCAAATATAACAAAAATTCACAAAGTAACCAAAAGACACAAAGCATACATGTAAAAAAACTCTCAATAGGGTGTACAAAAACTTAAAACACAGGAATTCTTACAAAATCGAACTAAAATCAACTAAAACCCACAAATCTTTTATCACACAACACCCCACGCAATGTTTTTGTAAGTATTACAGGCAGACAAGTAGCTACTCATTATTAAAAAGATTTTCCACATGTATTGCTTTCGGGCGGATGATGTTTGGGGGTACAAACTAATTTACTTTGTTCTCCATCTAATAGGTTTTTGAGGTTCATTTGATGATGTTTTGAGGAACAAACTAATTTACTTTGTTGTCTAACTGATGATATCTCCATACGCGAAAAAACAATTTAAACCCCCTATCCCCTCTATGTTGCTTGTAAGACATTGGTTTTAAGGCAGTTGCTGGTAGACATTAGGCCTTTAAACCCCCTACACCCCCCCTATAAACCCCCTACTGAAAGACACTCGTCCCTACAGACCCTCCCCCAGCCCCTCCCTATAGGGCGGGGAGTAGATAGTTCAGGAACATTTTTGTGGGATTTTTGTGGATTTTTGTGGATTTTTGTGGATTTTTGTCCATGAGGTCCACCGCAGAAAAACCGCACACCGGCAAATTAAAAATAGCGGAGCGCTTCATCACTGGAGCACCCCGCCATTTACAAAGCCTACATGAGGCTTGACAGAAAAAACTATTTACTTAAATCATTAATCAGTCCTCGTCCTCTGCATCCTCCCAAATATCATGGAATTCAACGTCCTTGATAGGATTGGGTGCATCCTCCTCTTCGAAGGAGTTCTCTTTGGCGTCAGCCCACTGTCCGAAGGATGCACTCATTAGACTCAGGGGGGCCTGCTTTGCCACCCACATTTCAGGCTTCTGATATTTCATCTTCATAACTTGGTCCTCCTTCTGTTATTTAACAATTACTTTTTTCTTGTTCACGAGGTAAACTCCGGCAGGTACATTGATGTTCTGCTGCTCACCAGCGCTCATCTTCAAATTAGCCACGACAGTACCCTTGATGTTGCAAACCGTGACGTTGATGTCCTCGGTAGATGTCAGCATCATATTGCCATGTCCTGTGACAACTGACAGCGGCCCACGAGTCCGTACATCAGTAATACCAGTGATCAGTCCCTCATTATCGGCGAACTCATCATAGACGATTTCGAACATGCTCAGCTTGCTGGTGGCTGTCGGGTCAACATAGTATGCGCGGAACGGCTGTACGTAAATCTCATTATATCTTTCCTTCGCTGTCTTGCTTGCCACATACTTGTTCTTTGTGAAGTAGTAGAAGCTCTTTGTCGTCGGAAGCTTCACACCCGAGTATGTACCCGTATTCGTCAGTCCAGCAGCGGTCTCGCCAGTGATTGTTTCCGGTGTAGCGACGATGTTCGAGCCTTTCTGAGCTGCGATGAATGAGTAGTCAGAACCGTTAGCAGAGATAACCTCTACCATATAAGGATAGTTGGCTTGGGTTTCAGTACCTTCTATCAGTACGAAGTTTCCTGTTCCCTCATCCACTCCATCCGTTCCATACTGGTCGGTACCGCTCTGTGCCGTCAGTTTCTTGAGATAGCGCAGTTTGAATTCGAATCCATCCTCTGTATCATTCTTGTGCGTACCATTTTCCACTTTCATAGTGAACGGCAGAACGACCGTGGCTTTCTCCACAAGGTCTTCACTTGCAGCAGTTCTCAGACGCTTATAAGTAGCATAGTTAGCTGCATCCACCTGAATGGTGTACGGCGTGTAGAATGGGCTCTTGTCTGTCAGGATGATGTTGTTGGCCGACTGGAACGAACCGGCCACCTCACCTTTCTTGGCGTAAGCGAAGTTATCGAATGTTGCCGTAGAGTTAGCGGGCAGGAATATAAGAGCATTAGGAGCAAGCTTTTCTCTTAGCCCATCGAAGTTTTCCAAAGTATATTTAGCATCCTCTGTCTTCATCGGTTTAGAATGGTATACACCGTTCAATTTACTCATGTCAACATAGAGAATATTCGTGAGATCAGCAGGAACGTCACCACCTGCTTCCATTGCCTCACAGATAGCTTTGTAGGTAGCCACATCGGAAGCAAGAGGTGCATCGATTCCAGCTGGAGCCGTCACTTTCACACCGTAGAAGGCCGTATTTTGGTCGTTCACATTAGATTCAGTGACCGTCTTGTCGTAAACCTTTTCAAAAGTAATAATTGGCGAGTAATCCTGGCATACAACTTCCACCTTCATGGCATAGAAAGCATAGAAGCGATGCTGAGTGGCAGTTGTAGGAGCGATGTTGTATCGGGTCTCGTCGGTGGTAAACACGTAGAAGGTCTTGTCGTGAAGCGCAACCTGCACCTTAGAAGGCTCAAACTCAGCCGTGATGAAATTACCGTTTGCAGTGGTTTCTACTCCATCCTGAACGACTTTACCAGTTTGTGCGGCATACTTAGCCACAGTGAACGGATACTCGGTCAAATAGCCATTATTTGTAGCCAGCTCATCTGCATTGTTGAACCTAAAGGCAATATTACCAACGGTACCCACCTGCGTTCTGATATTCTCCTTAGCCTCTATTCTGTCAGACTCAAGTGTTCCGCTGGCGGCCTCTTCCCTGTCATTATAAATGTTGTCACCCGTGAAGTTCTGATGATGCTGCGACATCACGAAGTTGTAACGACTACTGCTCGTACCCGCATTCTTTGTGTGGTCGTAAGTATCATCACCATACTTGCTATAAAGGTCTTCGAAAGTGATGGTCAAGCGATCATCTACACAATCGGTCGGCAGATAGAAACGGAAGGTTCCACCGCCAACTGAGAAGTCATCAGCAGTAAAGGTGCGAGTCATACGGATATCTTTACCCTTCCACTGGTCGTTCAATACCACCGTCATCTGATCGATATAAGGATTCAGAGCTTGTAGTTTCAACGAGAAGTTCAGAAGAGCTACTTTGCCACCCTGAACACCAAACATAATTGCATCGTTGTTGAGGTCTTCAAGCTTAACAAATCCATTTCCTTTTACAGGAATTGTTTGTTTCGTATTTCCCTCCTTATCGTAGACATAGATAGTATAGTCTGGAACAGTAGAAGTTGAAGTTTCCATTGCTTCAACCTCAGCAGGATAGACATTATAACTGTTATAGCCATCACCAAGAGTTTCGGCATTTGTAAAATATCCGTATCTATAACGATTACCATTATAATTATAAGAGATATATTTCAGTGTGTTTCCGCTTGCATCCTTTATTATGCCACCTTCAATTGTAAAAGTAGTAGCGGCGTTTTTAGTTCGAGTAGTTTCGGCCCAAGAGTTATTTACTGTCAAGTAGTCTGAGCCACTAAATATATGGCCATCATCATCCATACTCCACGATGTGGGTGAAGTCTTGAACTGACCATTATCCGTTCCCAAATAATAAGGAGTATCACCGTCAATATATTTAATATAGAAAGCATCAGATGATATTTTCGTATAATAGATGGTTGCTTCGGTTATACGGAACTGTACAGGGTTCTTTTCTCCGTTAGACATAGTTGCACTGACAGGTGTCTCCAAGTAGTAAATCTGCATGTCTTCATCATCTACTTTACCGTCATCATTTCTATCCTTTTCTGTTGGAGTAAATTTGAAATTGCTACCATTTGTCGTGATACTACCTCCTTTGTCGTATGCCACCAAACCTGCTGTTCCATCCAGCACTTCTCCATCTTGAGCTGTTCTGGTGGATTCCTTTTCATAAAGCAACATATTGGCAGACATGTCAGTTACCTTGTCATACTCGTAGCTGTAGCGCCATACATAATTGGGCCACCATGTAGATCCAATATTCTCTCGATTCCTCTGAATCTCGCCCAAATCCACTTTACCAGTGTTGAACGGAACTTCTAACATACTTTTTCCAGTAAATTCTTGTGAACTAGGCAGAACGCTTACCTCAGTATCTGCATCAGCTGTGAAAGTGAGTTCAATATAACGGAACGTCATAGCATAAAAGCCGTCACTTGGGGCTGTGGTCTTAAAATACAGGATATTGCCAAACTCATTACCCGTATATGAAAACTCTTCCACCTTAGCACTACTTCCTGAAAGAGTCACAGAACGTTTGTCTTCGAAATGCTCATCTGTTTGTATCAGACTAACTTCCGTATCTGTTGTCAAGTCAAAAGACGAGTTATTCTCTCCAAAGGTAGCAACATCATGCGAAAGATGGAATGTATAGCCAGTGAATCTGTAACCTTTAGGCAAGGCAATGGTGATATAACCAGTATTTACATTACTGCCTCCCCAACCAGTCACAATATACTTAGAAGCGTTTCTGGTATCGTCATCAGGACTATAAGTACACTTATCACCAGTAATAAAGTGATTAGCATGATTAGCCAATTGTTTGTCTTCCGTTAAATCTGGGTCATTAGATGCTGTCATTGTAAGTGACAACTGGTTATGACGCCATGTTGCAAAGGCACCAATTCGGTAACCATACTGAGTTGTTGAGCTACTGGCAGTCAACGCAGCAATCATGCTACCGTTTTGTGGACTGATGGTTACGTTCTGTGCCGCAGCCCACTGCGCGTTCACCAACCCTAGGAGGGTGAACACAATTAATCTAAAATAAAATTTACTATTCATACTCATAATTATTTATTTTCTCATTTTTGGTTATAATGGTGGTTAAAATATATAGGTAATAATCTCGTAATTCCATGCAAAGGTACGAAAAATAAATCAATCATAAAGTCAAAAATGTGGAAAAATGCAAAATTTGTTAATAAAAGGTGTGAAATTTCAAAAAACGCCTATGTGCAAAAACTCGAAAAACAAATATGCAAAAACTTAAAAAGTTGCTTGTTTCTGATAAAAAATGTCCGATTTCATCGGTGATTTCACAAATAATGTGTATATTTGCATCGGGAAAAACTATTTAATCCCTTAAAACTGTAAAATTACGGCACTAAATTACGAGTAATGAACGTGGGAGAATACCAATTTAGCGCTACGCTGCTGATGGCTCTGCTGACGCTTTCGTTGGCTTTTGTCTTGCCGCTCAAAGTGGGATTAAGGGACGACGTCAATCGTTCCCGATGGCTCTTGGCTACAGGATCGCTATTGCTTACCGTACATTTCTACCTACAATACCGACTGGGATTCAGAACTGCCGGAAATGTGGATGACAGCGTATTCCTGAACCTGCTCTTTTTCATGCCTGCCTCGTGGTTAATCAACCTGTCCATGCTATATCTGCTCCGAAAGGGAAATCTCCAATTATGGGAATGGCTGACGGGACCTATCGTCTATGGTGTTTCTCTGGCCATCCTCATTGCAGGTAAGCTGTGGGACAGCGGATGGATGACCTTGAAAAATGCGGAATACGTGGTGTCCACCATCTACGGCATCACACTGCTGTTTTACAATGTGCAGGAGTTCCTTGAGTTCAGACGTGTCAAGCGGGCACTCGACAAATTCTACGACCATTCCATGCAGGACCGAATCAGATGGTTCGGCATATCGTTGACGCTTTTGGCATTGGTGGCACTCTCCTCACCAATCTCCATCTTCTATAACAGACGGTTCGTATTGATTGGCTACGGCATCATCATCATCGTGTGCATCTTCTATTATGTGCTGAGTTTTATCTGTTTTAGCGTGAGTGAAAGCACCTATCTCATCAGCATAGCGGAAGAAGAGGAAGAGAACGAGGCCATCGTGCTGCCGGAAAGCGTGAACAAGAACGCCGACAACCATAACAACAATCAGCGCGTGGAGCAGGCTATTACGAAATGGCTGGAGAAACGGGGACACCTGAAGACAGGCATCACCATTCAGGATGCGGTGGAGGAAATGCAGATTCCGCGCTACCTGCTCGTGCAATGGATCAAGAACACGGAGTTTGAGGTTTTCAGCCGCTGGATTACTCACCTGCGTGTGGAGGAAGCCAAACGTCTGCTCACAGCCCATTCGGAATATTCAAATGAGGCCATTGCCCATGAGTGTGGTTTCAGTTCGCGCTCCTATTTCCAGAAGATATTCAGGGAACAGACGGGAATGACGCCCGTAGAGTATCAGACGAAAAAGACACGCACGTCATCATAAAAGACAAAAACCTTCGACTATCTATAGATTAAAGATTAAGGATGAAGGATTAAAGTTTAAGTGTTTTCGTTATCGTCATCGTTATCGTTAACGTTAAGTTAAGGTTGAAGCATCTGACGATAACGCTCGGTATCAAGCAACAATTCTTCTGCTGCCTTCATCTGCTTATCATACTGAAGGGTGTTGGCAATACTGCCAGCCTGGTAATAATAGGCAGCCACGATGTCGTTCTGAAGCAGTTGCATGATGAGCGCCTTATGGCGGTCAAGATCCTTGTCCAGATTGTGGGCCAATTTCTTCTCCAAAGCCTCAAACTCGGGTTTGGCGTCTTCCATATATCCCTCGAACTCCATCATCTGCTTCAAGCGCTTCATCACCTTCTCACTCTCGGGATCATAGGTGAAACCGCTTTTCAGGACACGCTGCTTGAACTCGGCATAGTCGGCATCCGTCAGAGAGAAGTCCTCGGCAGGAGCTATCGTGGGATGACGCTCAATGTAATCCATCACGTATTCCAGCATCACCTCCGTAGAGTCACGGCCGGAAGCACTGAGATAGTAGGCGATATTGGGCAATGAATCGGGCTTCACTTCCAAATCGGGCTTGATACCACCACCATCGCGCACCTCACGACCGTTGGCCGTATGGAACACCTTGGTCAGCGAATCCGGGATATGCTCCAGGTAACCGCCGTTGGCATGCTTGTAGTTGATGGCCTGGATACAACGACCGCTGGGGATATAATACTTGGAAGTGGTCAACTTCATCTGCGCATTGTAGGGAAGATCAAGGGGTGTCTGCACCAAACCCTTGCCATAGGTGCGCGTTCCCAACACCACGGCACGGTCGAAGTCCTGCAGCGAACCACTGGTAATCTCACTGGCCGAAGCAGTCTCACCGTTAACCATCACCACCACGGGCATCACCGTATCGATAGGCTCCACGGTGGTGCGGTATTCGTGATTGCCGCGTTTCAATTTGCCAATGGTCTTCACAATCGTCTTGCCATTGGGTACAAACATATTCACGATACTCACGGCCTCGGAGAGCAGACCGCCGCCATTGCCGCGAAGATCGATGACCAGGGCTTTCATCCCTTTCTGTTTCAAATCGATAAACGCCCGGCGGAAGTCACGAGAGCAATCCTCCGTGAACGAATTCAGGTTGATATAGCCTACACCATTCTTACGCAATCCGTAATAGGGAATGCTAGGGAACTGGATGGCACGGCGCGTAATGCGCTTCTGAAGAATCTTTCCCGTAGAGGGACGCTGAATCTTCAGCAGGAAGGTTGTGCCAGCATCACCGCGAAGATGCGAACTGACATAAGACACATCCTTGTCGGTCATCGTGGTATCATCGATGCTGAGAATGATATCACCTTTCTTCAATCCAGCCTCAGCGGCAGGCGTATCCTGATAAGGCTCATCGACAACGACGCGCTTCAGTTTTGAATTGTAGCGGATCAAGGCACCGATACCCGCATACTTTCCCGTCAGCGTGGATTTCAGTTCGTTCACTTTCTCCGCCGGATAATAGACTGTATAGGGATCAAGCGACTGCAACATGGCCTGGATGCCAGTCCCGATGGTCTGTCCGGCACTCAGTGTATCCACGTAGGCCATATCGAGGTTCCGGTAGATGGCATTGAATATCTCCAGGTTCTTCGACGTCTCGAAATCATGGTCCTGAGTCTCCTGAGCCATCGCGGGCAGAAGGGAGCCCAGCGCTCCTATCATCAACAAAAAGATTCTCTTCATCTTATTCCTTTTATAAATCGGATGCAAAAATACAATATTTTGCGCAAATACTTAAATTTTTCCCGAAAAAGTTTGGCCGTTTCAAAAAAACGACTTACCTTTGCACCCGCAATTCGAAAGAAAAGCACCTGCTTCAGTAGCTCAGTTGGTTAGAGCACCTGACTGTTAATCAGGGGGTCGTTGGTTCAAGCCCATCCTGAAGCGCCAAAGAAAGAGTCCTGTAGGTCAATGACTTACGGGACTTTTCTTTTTCTCACATTTCAAAATTGCACCCATTTTGCACCCAATTCCATGCTCCATATAGGGCTTGCACCCACTCCTTTGCAGAATTAACAATCCATAATCCTGCAAAAGATAAAATATGCAGAGCGTTGTCAAGTTCTAGCGTTGACAAGTTGAAAATGCTTATGTGATTTCAACTGTCAACAACTGTTTTCAAAGAAAAATGAAAAATATTTCTCGTTACGCAGAAAGGCTGCATAGGGGTATAGTACCTTTGCACCCGAAAACCAATGGAAGTATGGGTGAGCGGTCGATACCAGCACATTGCTAACGTGCCGAGCCGCAAGGCTCCGAAGGTTCGAATCCTTCTGCTTCCGCACAAATTGGAGGTTTGGCAGAGTTGGTCTATTGCACTAGTCTTGAAAACTAGAGGGCGGTCAAACGTCCCAAGGGTTCGAATCCCTTAGCCTCCTCTGATGGAACTTTGGCAGACTTGGTGTATGCGCTGGACTGAAAATCCAGATAACGTGGTTCGACTCCACGAGGTTCCACAAGAAAATAATGAGGTGTTCTCCAGCGGCAACGAGAGCAGACTGTAAATCTGC